>Ga0255134_1000406_pt1 | contig 10471 bp, 6 predicted proteins | sample Law_Law_RepC_8d_FD_188550 | JGI IMG/M metagenome (GOLD analysis project Ga0255134, IMG submission 188550) | Freshwater microbial communities from St. Lawrence River, New York, United States - Law_Law_RepC_8d | ecosystem: Environmental > Aquatic > Freshwater > River | place: USA: New York... | reverse complement strand
TTGTTCAACACAGAAACCGATGAGATTCTGGGCGAGTTTGGCGTTGAGGGTTTGCGTGTGAAGAACAATGTGAGCGGCGAAACAAGGGAGTTCCCAATCAAAGGATTCTTTGTGGCAATCGGTCATACACCAAACACCGATATCTTCAAGCCCTATATCGACATGGATGACCAAGGGTATATCATCACCAAGCCCGGAACAAGTTACACCAACATGGAAGGCGTTTTCTGTTCGGGCGATGCGCAAGATAAAATTTACCGTCAGGCTGTTACCGCTGCAGGCAGTGGTTGTATGGCGGCTTTGGATGCTGAGCGCTGGTTGAGTGCAAAGCATGCGGCGGCTCAATCTTAATATTTTGTAGTGCGGTATTGGTTCCACTTGGGCGTTTTGGTGTATTGCATGGGTGCAAATCTCCAAGCCCAAGTGTTACACAGCGTTTTGTCGTTGGATGGGAGCCATGACCCCGTGCGGGGCAATGAGCCCAGTATTGCGGTGGATCCGCGGAATACCAGTCGCACGTTGATTGGGGTGAATACAAGTACCGTTTTGGTTTCTGATGATCCCACGCTGAAGCGCTGGCAGACCGTAATGGTGAATCCTCCCCAAGGTTTTTATGGCGATCCAGTAATGAAAACGGGCAAAAATGGTACGGTGTATCTGGCGCATTTGGCCAAAAATAAGCAAGGCGTTTGGCCCCATTTTTTTGATCGTATTGTCTTTGAACGCAGTGTCGATAGTGGCCGAACCTTCTCGGCAGTGGATGTGGGCTATCACGAAGGCAAGATGCAAGACAAACCCTGGTTTGCTTTGGATGAATGGAAAAACAGCCCAGGCAAAGGGAATGTCTATCTCACATGGACAGAATTCGACAAATATGGCAGTGGATCACCGCAAGATTCTTCGAGGATTTGGTTCGCGCGAACAACTGCACAGAATGGGGCCGGGTTCGATACACCTGTGGTCATTAGCGATTGCGGTGGTGATGCGCTAGACGATGACGGAACGGCGGAAGGCGCCAACATCGCTGTAACCCCAGACGGTGTGTTGCATGCCGTGTGGTCGAGAAGGGATACAATTTGGTACGACTGCAGCAAAGATCAAGGCAAAACCTGGGGAAAAGACCTTTTTTTGGCGGAGCAATTTGGCGGCTGGAACCACGAAAATGTGCTCGGTACGATGCGGGTAAATGGGATGCCCATTGCGGTTTCGGATGGACATGGCAATGTGGTGGTGGTGTTTTCAAGGCAGGCCTGTAATAAAACATCGTTTTTTGGTTGTCAAACGCGCGATGTTGTGGCTGTGGTGAAGTGGGCAGGGAGCGATGCTTTTTCTGGGCCAGTGCAATTGAATCGCGCAACCGAAGCGATGTCGGACGCAGCGCATCGATTGGATCCTGAAACGCCAAATTTTGAGATGACGGAGCAGTATTCGCCCATGGTGGTAACGTCTGGCGATGGACAGCGGATTTTTGTGGCCTGGCAAGACCGGAGGCGAAGTGCAACGGGGGCATTTTTTGATGTTTATGGTGCGGAACTTCGGGTGGTGAGAAAAGTAGGTGTTGGACAACGATTCTTGCAGGTGGGGGAGAATATACGGTTGTCTAAAAGTGCTTCCATGGCGCCGGGTAATGCAGTTTTCATGGGCGATTACATCGGATTGGATTGGCAAAAGGATTTGGTATTGGCATACACCGGTTTTGATGTGTCGAGATCGTATCCGGTCATCCAATTGGCCAAAGTAAAGGTGAAATCGCGGTTGATGGGATTGCGTAACATCCAAGGAGTTTCTTCCGTTGTTGAACCGGGATTGAGTTTGTGGGTGATGGATAATGTATCAGAGAAGAGCAACACCACCGATATTGAGAAAGATACTCGAAAGGATAAAAAAATATTTATTTGGGCAGAATGGCCGGGCGTGAACAATTTTACCTTGGAACTGAAGATGGGTTCTCAAGTGGTTTTCTCGCATGTGTTTGAAAATGTGTTGGATGGGAAGGTTGATTTTGAGCTACCACTCACCCGATTTGTGCCAGGATCCTACGAAATGGTGCTGAGAAAGAAGGGCAGAAGCGTGAGTTTGCCCGTTTATTTAAAATAATTACAGAAAGAATGCACTAAATCGTGCAAGTCCTTTGTGTAAATACACTTGAAATCCTATTTTTGCTTCCCTTTTAATAGACTATGGCAGTAATACAGAAGTTAAGAAACTCGGGGATGGTTGTGATTGTGGTTGTGGCCGCCCTGGTTTTGTTCGTGATCGGTGATCTTTTAAACAGTCGCTACGGCGCAAATAACAACGCAGCTGAAGAAGGTGTGTTTGCTGAAATCTCAGGAAAGTCCTTCAAGGAGAAGGAAGATTTGGAACCCCTGGTGAACAAATTGTACCAACAGAAGTTGGCCAATGATCCTTCCATGGCAACAAAAATGCAATCGGATGAAAAATTCCGTTTGAAGACCGTGAAGGAGTTGTATCAAAGTGCCTACGATCAATTGATTCGCGAAGAGATTTTGATGAAAGAAATTGAGAAGTCAGGTATCACATTGTCGGATGCCGATGTGAATGAATTGTTGGTGGGCAAACACCCCAGCGAATCGATGATGCAGATTCCCGATTTTCAAACCGATGGAAAATTCGATGGCAAAAAGGTAGAAATGATCTTTAAGCAGGGTAAGTCGAACGCCCAATTGAAGGCCAATTTGTTGAGCTTGGTAGAGAGTGTAACAAACTACGAGAAAATCGAGCGCTACGCCACTTATGTGTCGAAAGCCAACATCAAAACCAAAGCGGAGAAAGAATACGAATATGTGGTTGCCAACCAAGGCGTGTTGGGTAGCATCATCAATATCGCACACAACAGCATTCCTGATAAGGACGTGAAGTTGACCGATGCTGATATGGAGGATTACCTGGCCCGCAACAAAGAGAAATTCAAATTCACAGCCGAAGCGCGCAATGTGAAATATGTGGTTTGGGATGTGGTTCCAACCCAAGCAGATACCATGGAAGCCTATTCTGCTGCCATGAGAACGGCGGAAGGTATGCGTACCCAAGCCGAGCCCGACACCATAGGTGCATTGGGTTACTACAACATTACAAGTTTGCCAGAATCTGCACCAGAAGAGGTAAAGAATATCGTATGGAATGCCCCCATCAATGCAGTGGTAGGACCTATGTACCGCGAAGGCAATTTCTACATTTGGCAAAAAGTGGCTGAGGCCAACGATACCGTTCCGATGGTTCATGCCTCTCATATTTTGATTCCTACGTCAGGTGCTTTGCCTGACGGAACCACCATCGTAGATTCTGTGATGGCTGAGACCAAAGCCCGTGAAGTATTGACCCAGATTATGGGCGGTGCGAATATGGCTGAGTTGGCTCCTAAATTGTCGACAGACCAAGGATCAGCTGCCAAAGGGGGTGATTTGGGTTGGGCTGCGGCAAGTGGTTATGTGAAGGAGTTTGCTGATTTCTGTAAAACGGCTACTAAAGGACAAGTGGGCTTGGTAAAAACCCAGTTTGGTTTCCATATCATTAAGATGGTAGACGATGCACAAAGCAAGAAAATCAAATACACGCAGAATGTGGTTGAATTGGCTGCAAGTCCTGGTACGGTGAGTGTAGTTGACGAAAAGAGTCGTGCTTTCCGCAACAAGGTCACTGCCGACGCAGGTTCATTTGAAAAAGCGGTTGAGTCGATGGCTTTGGTTCCTCGTGTAATGAAAGACTTGAAAACCGATATGCAGGGAATCCCTGGTATCGCTGCGCCTGAAAACGTAAAGACCATCATGTATTGGTTGTTTGATAAAGAGCGTGGAAAAGGTGATGTATCGGATGTGTTCCAGTTTGCGGGTGCACACGTAGTTTTCAGTGTTGAAGCTGTTAAGCACGTGGGTTATGCCAAGGTGGAGGATGTTCGATCAGAAATTGAGCCTTTGGTTCGTGAAGAGTTGAAAGGAAAGCTGATCGCGGAGAAATTGACCAAAGCGGCTGAAAAGGCGAAATCGCCCCGTGAATTGGCGAGTATGGCTGGCGCTACATTGATTCCTTTGGAGTCTTTGAAGATGGGTCAGAATTTCTTGCCACAGTTGGCTGCTGAAATGCGCATTTTGGGTGCTGCTTTCGGTGTTGAGTTGAAGAAATTCTCAGCCCCTGTGATTGGTAAGAACAATACGGCGATGATTTGGATCGACAAGCGCGATGATATCAAGGTGCCAAAATCTGCTGGAGATGCGCCGGATCCGTTTGAATTCTACAACCGTCCTCAGTACATCATGAATACTTTACAGGATGTGTTGACCAAAAAAGCACAGGTACAAGATTACCGTTACAAGTTTGAATGGTTCTAGTCTTTACTGAATTATAGGAAAATTTTAGTGAGGGGCCCCGTCGAAGACGGGGCCCCTCTTTTTTTGCCAATGAATTGGCAATCACACTGCGCAAGTCGTATTTTTGTGATTATGTCAGTCATTACCCACGAATCATCGCTACAGAATTTCCATGAACAACTTACCTATGTGTTGGCCAATTATCACAACCATGGTAAATCGGTAAACAATTACAACAACATCGTTATCGGTGGATTGGGCGGTAGTGGTATCGGCGGACGTATTGCGCGCTTGGCATTCATGCAAGACATGCCTGTGCCCGTAGAAGTATTCAGCGAATACAACTTGCCAGCATATGCCAACAATAAGACCTTGGTGATTTTGTGTTCCTACAGCGGAAATACAGAAGAAACCCTATCGATGTTCGCCCAAGCACAAAGCCGTGGTTGCGAAATGATTTGTGTGGCTGCAGCCGGACAATTAAAGTCTCTTGCGGAGAATCATTCTTTGCCATATTACAGTGTAGCCTTGGGTTACCAGCCCCGCATGACCTTGGGATTTGGTTTGGGTACCTTGGTGATGATTTTGGGTGAATTGATGGGTAAAGATATGTCGGGAAGTCTCCGCGACATTGAAGCCATGTTCAAATCGTCAGAAGCAATCGTAGCTCGTGCCAAAGAAATGTATGGCGTATTCCAATCAACCATTGCGCAAAAGTTTGTAGTGGTGTGCGATTTGGCTTACGAAGCCGTAGCCATTCGTTTTTGTCAGCAAATCCAAGAGAATGCCAAAGGGGAGGGATTTGTATCGGTTTTACCTGAAGCCAATCACAACATGATTGAAAGCTATTACGAAAAACACGATACCAATTTTATCTTCTTGAATAGTGGTAAAAATGTTCGTGTGAACGCCCGTTTTGATTTTTTGAAAGGTGTACTCACCGATTTGGGAAATACAGTCTATCAGTATCCCGTTTCTGATGCCAGTTTGATGTCACAGTTTGAAGTCATTCACGCCACTGATTGGTTGAGTATCTGGGCTTCAGATGATAAAAAAGTTGACAATATGCAGGTTGGTATCATCATGAAGTTGAAGGGCCACCTCGAAAACCTAAAGTAATCGCATGAAAATCACCTTCCTCGGTACGGGAACCTCGCAAGGGGTGCCGCCAATTGGTTGTACCAGTGAAGTGTGTTTAAGTGAAAACCCCAAAGACAAACGTCTGAGGGCCTCCATCCTGGTGCAGTGGAATAACCTCAATGTATTGGTCGATTGTGGTCCTGATTTCCGCTACCAAATGATTCGTGCGGGTGTAAACCGTCTCGATGCCATTCTGTTTACCCATGAACACCGTGATCATACTGCCGGACTTGATGACATACGTCCGTATAACTACCTCCAACAAGGGAACATGCCAGTATACCTGCATCCCCGCGTTTATGGAGCTTTTCAGTCCCAGTATGATTACATCTTTCAGCCTGTGCCATACCCCGGTATTCCACTGATCGATTGGCATATGATCGATTTGGAGCCCTTCCAAATCAAAGGACACGTAATCAAGCCTGTGGAAGTGATGCATTACAAATTGCCTGTTTTGGGGTTCGTTTTTGGTCGGTTTGCCTATGTAACGGATGCCAATTACATTTCTGCTGAAGAGAAAGAAAAGTTAAAGGGGATGGATGTTTTGGTGCTGAATGCCTTGCGTAGAGAAGATCACATAAGTCACTTTACCCTAAGTCAGGCCGTGGAACTCGCCAAAGAGTTGGGCGCCAAGCAAACGTACTTTACCCACATGAGCCACCAAATTGGTTTGCATGATCTCGTGTGTGCCGAATTGCCCGATGGCATCGATCTAGCCCACGACGGTTTGATCGTTGAACTAGCCGATTAATACAGCGGTGAAATCCGCGATGTTCCCAATGAACTGCAATCTTGGCAGGCGTCTAGTGCGCATCTATCGATGAGCATTGTTTACAAAAGGCATTTAAACCCCCTTTAAAGACGTTGGAATAAATCCATGTAAAAGACAACCCCTTTGCTGAATTGTTTGCGTGTGATGTATTCGTTGATGCCGTGAATACTTGATAAGTTGGCAGAAGAGAATTCAAACGGTACAAATCGATACATGCGGTCTGTCACCGCCGTATAATTTTTACAATCAGTACCCGTGATAACCAACCCAGGAACGACAACGGTTTCAGGAAAGTTTGCGTGGATAGAGGCTTTGATTTGATCATAGCCATCGCCATTTGCCGCAGACACCGGTGTGGCTTCCATGCTTTCAGAGTACAATGTGGCTTTGATGCGTGGATCGTCGAGTACAACATTGATTTCTTTGATTGCATCCGCAATAGTATGTCCCGGAAACAAGCGCAAGTTCACGATCGCTTCGGCACTGGGTGGCACCACATTTTCCTTGTTGCCGGCCCTCAATATGGTGGTTACATGCGTCGTGCGAATGGTCGCAGCAGTTTTTTCACCACCTTCTAACACCATTTTTACCAACGGTGCAGTTACCCAAAGGTTGCTAAAAAGCACCTTATATCCAAAGTTCATGTAAGGCGCTGCTTCGCTAAACAATCCGCGAACGGGATTTTCCAAATGAGACGGAAATTGGAAGTGCTCCAGCTTATTCAATCCTTTGCTCAAGATGGCAGTAGCATTCTCTGGATTTGGCCAAGCAGAATGTCCACCCAATTGTTCCACTTTCAATTTGATGCTCGCAAAGCCCTTTTCGCTCAGTCCAATGATGGCACAGTCGTTTTTCAGCCCGGGCACAATCCCTTTCATCACCCCAAAACCCTCATCAGAGATAAATGCCACTGGAATTTTGTTTTTGATCAAATGTTGGGCAATTGCTGCCGCACCATGTTTCCCGCCGGTTTCTTCGTCGTGCCCAAATCCAAAAATCAAGGTTCGTTTGATGGGTAATCCCAAGGCCAAAGTGCGTTCCGCAGCTTCCATCAATCCAATAACCACATTTTTGTCATCCAGCGCCCCCCGAGCCCAGAGTGTATCTTGAACGATGTTACCTTTGTAAGGGGCGTGTTTCCATTGGTTGCTATCGGGCGTTGGAACCACATCCATGTGTCCAATGAACATAGCTGCGGATTGTTTGCTGCTGCCTTTGAGCGTGATCAATAAACTATGTTGATTGATGATTTCCCAGCTCGCCTGTTTCCCAACCAAGGGGTATGTGGATTTCAGCCAAGCATGAAAGGCCAAAATACTGCTGTGATTGATACTGTCGTTATTTGCATCGTCGTACCCCACAATGCGGAATGTTGATGCCTCTGCCAAATGTTCCAACGCACTGGATTCAATGGCTGCTAGGTCATTGTTTTTTAAAGCAATGGAGGCGGAAACTGTATTTAAGTTTTTGGGTGGGTTGAATAGGGCGATGCCCAACATGGTGCTGACCAACAATAGGACCAACACTCCAAAGATTTTTAAAAAGCGTTTCACAGATAGCATGAGAAATGACCGAGCAATGTTAACGAAAAATTCGGAATTAAGGATTCCCCTGAACGTAAATGAACTTCCCCATGGCCGTTTCTGATCCATCGGTATTGATGGCAAACACAAACAATACCCCGCTGTTTGGGCGGCTTCCATCCATGCGAAGGCCATTCCACGTGGCTTTTCCACCGTTTGCTTTGGTTTGATAAACCAGTTTCCCGGTTATGTCGGTGATTTTGATTTCCGCGTTGCTCGTGAGTCCTTCAATGGCAATCAAACCATCGTATTTGGGCGGAACAGGGTTGGGGTAAACCTTGATTTTATCGAACATTTCTGCCGCTTCACTCGCATCGCTGCGATAGGAAACGATGCCTCTGTCGGTACCCGCAAATATTTCGCCACTCAAATTGTTTTGACCGATACAAATGATCCGGTTCGAGAGCAACGGGCTGTTGTCACTGTCGAAGTGCTTGATTACTCGCTGTCCATAAGCATCCACCAAGAACAAACCATTGTTGGTTGCCATCCATTTGCGACCGCCACCGTCTACACAAATGTCGTTGATGGTCTCTTCACCCATTAAATATCCAACATCTCCATCTTGCTCCACGATGTAACGATCTACTTTGGGCGAAACAAACAAAGAACTCGAGCCGGAGTATACATTCAGACCCTGGTTTGTGCCTATCCAAGTATAGCCCAATTCATCACATTTAACGGAAAGTACTTCTGAGGAAATCAATCCCTGCTGTGTTCCAATGTAAATGCTACGATCGTCACTAGCGGCATCAATGGATTTTCCTTCATCGAAAACTTGGATTCCACCGGTTTGAAGAATCATCCATTTGCGATCAAGGTAGTCAATACTAAAATCGCGAACTTCCCTACAAGCAGCTGGTACATTTACGATTTTCCAAACACCGGATTTGGTATAACAGAACAGGGGTTCATCGGAGCCGAACGAAGCAATCCAAATATTTCCTTTACTATCCTCCGCGATTCCTGAAACTTTGATCAGGTTGATGGGCGGTTGTCGTTTTAAGGGTGAATTGGTTTCATCAAAACGATTGATCACCACACCGTCTTTGATCACCAAAATTCCATTCGAATGGGTCGCGGCCAAATACCAATTTCTCGATTTGATATATTGTACGTAGGTGAAATCGTACATGTTGGTATTGAAAGGAGAGGAAAGGTTGTTTTTCCAACCGTATTGGGTGTATAGGTAGAATCCGGCGTTATTAAATGCGTTTCCGAATGTGGAGCTCACGCCCCCTGCGGATGCCAACACCTCCGGTGCATTTTGCGTCATGCGGAAAATGGATGGATCTGCAGGACCGTCGGGCATAAAGGCGATTTCCCCCGCTGGGTCTTTTTTGATCACGCCCGGTCCGATGCCAGTGCAGAACCAAAATAGACCATCCTTAAATTGGGTGATCCCAGAAACCAAATTGATGGTTTCTTTTTTGTTACCGCTTCCATTTAAAGTAAGGATTTCGCCTTGTCGTGCGATGTGGGTTCCGAATTCATTGTTCCAAATTCGGGCAATAAAGCGTTTATCGGGCAAGAAAAGGCTCATTCCTTTGTTCCATTGGTAGACCATGCTATCCAATTCAAACAACAAAGTGCCATTGTATGGGGTTAAGTTTTTCGCTGCCCGGTTGTCTTCAATGGCCCACTGCCATTGGGTATAATCATTCAAATTGACAGAATTAGACCATTTGGCAAACCGTACGCCGCGTTCAGTACCTATGTAGATGGAATCGCCAACCACAGCCGAAGACAACACTGGGATTGCAGTGCCGTTCGGCCCGATGCTTGAATAGCTGTCATTGATTTCGTAATTGTCCATATCAACCACCAACAATCCAAAATAGGTTGAGATCAGGGCCTCGTTTTCATGGAAGCTCGCCGATAAAATCCGTTTATCGCCTTGTAGCAGTTTGTTTTTAAACCCTGGGATATTGAAAATAATGCGGTCGTTTTGGAGCAAATCGATGTTGCCATCCGAATACCCAATCAGCAAAAGATCGCGCTTGACATCATAGGCAAGGGCGGTTACTTCATTGTTTGCGAAACCCTCGTCTTTGCCGAGTTTTTCCATGTCGCTGTAATTCATCATCACCCGGAAAAATCCTTGGGATGAGGCGGCATAAACATATCGCTTACTTGACTCGCAAATGAGCGCGTTTTTGTAACTAAGATGAGTACGCCATTGGCCTGTTTGAATGAGTTGCCCTTGTGCTCCGCGGAGCAAGCCTAGTAGAGCGATCAATGCAAGCAGACACTTTTTCATGGGGATTAGTTGAAGGTGTATCGGGCTTCAATGCCGAAATCGGTAAGGGCGGTGTAAAACTGTGTGGCTACCTTGGGGTTCATGACAACACGGTTGTATTTCAGCGCCAAGTTGATTTTTTGATTTACTTGGTAGGTGATACTTGGACTGATGCGAATGTTCTGCATACCTGCGGTGTATTTGTTGACATTGAGATCCACCTTGCGAATCACCGTTACGTTGTCGGTAACACTCACCGTCATGTCGAACCTGAAATCGTTTGGTAAGTAAACCCATCGACCATTTCTGCGCCAAGGCAAGGTAAGTCCTGTAGTTCTATAACCGGCGTTCAATTGGAATTCGTTGTTGCGCATTTCAGTGAGGTTAAACGATGCAGCGAACAATTTCAATA
>Ga0255134_1000401_pt1 | contig 10497 bp, 7 predicted proteins | sample Law_Law_RepC_8d_FD_188550 | JGI IMG/M metagenome (GOLD analysis project Ga0255134, IMG submission 188550) | Freshwater microbial communities from St. Lawrence River, New York, United States - Law_Law_RepC_8d | ecosystem: Environmental > Aquatic > Freshwater > River | place: USA: New York... | reverse complement strand
ATTTTGTTTCCTAAAGTTTCCATATATTTTAAATAGAAAATAATTTTAAACTATTTTTAATTAAATAATAAAAAAATATGCTAACAAAATAAAAAGTTTTTAAAAAGTCACAAGACGTTAATTTTTCATTATGCAGCAAATTCACGTTTTTTACAAAAGTCTTTGTCCACTTTTCAAAATTGGACATTTTTTTTGTCCATTTTTACTTTTTTGATTCACTTTTTGATACACAAATTTGCGATTTTTAAATAATATATTGGAAAAGTAACTTAAAGAATTTATTCTCTCTTTGTTAATTCGCAAATCGTACAATAACAAATAGTTTTTTCTTTTTCAGGGTCAATATCAATAATATCTGTTATAAAATTATGTTCACATTGTATATATATTTTATCGTCATATTCTTTTGTCATTTCTTTTAACATTATAATCTGTTTTTCAAACTCAATACATAAATTATTATAAAAATTAATCAAATCTACAGTAATATAATTATAATAACAATTTTCATTAATATATGACATTATTTCATTATATGAAAAAATGGATTCTTCTATTTGTTTAATTAAATTTTCATTTTTCTTTTTCATTTCTATATTAAAAAAAAGATTCATTATGATATATACATATAATATAATAAAATTTCTCTAAATTATTATATAATATTTATTTTACACATACAACCCATAAAGAGATGTAGATTCTTTATCTTTTTTAATTAATTTGTCTACTATATCTTTTGTAACAGTAAAAGGAAATTCAACCTTTAATGACATATCTTCTTCAAATAAATTTGAACCAGGTTTCATTAATCTGTATAAATTTAATTTTGTATAAATTATTTCCAAACATCTTTTTAAATTTCTAACACCATCTTCTTTGTTGCAAAGATTTTCAATAATATAATGAATAGTTGAATCAGGAATAATTATTTCTGTTGAGTTGAATTTTACTTGTTCTCTAATTTTTGGCAATAAATAATTATTAGATATATTAGTTTTTTGTTTTTGGTTATATCCCTTTGTTTGAATTCTATACATTCTATCTTTTAAAATTGGATTAATTTTGGTTTCATCATTATAACTAAATATGAATAAACATTTACTCAAATCAAAATCAATTTCAGCAAAATATTTATCATGAAACTGACTATTTTGAGTTGTATCTGTTAAATGTGTTAATATTCCAGCTATTTCTTCACCTTTTGGAGTGTCACTAATTTTATCAAGCTCGTCAAAATAAATTACTGGATTCATACACTTACTATCAATTAATATTTGAACTATTTTACCCCATGTGCTTCCTTCATATGTATATGAATGTCCTTCTAAGAAGCTGCTATCAGTTGCTCCACCAAGAGCAATAAACGCAAATGGTCTATTAAGAATCTTACTAATACCTTCTTTAACAAGTGAAGTTTTTCCAGTTCCTGGAGGGCCATGAATAGCAATAGCAGTACCAATTGCTTTTGGATTTGTAATTAATTGTCCCAACATTTGCATAATCTGCATTTTAGCATCATTTAATCCATAAACAGCTTCATCAAGAGTCTTTTGAGCGTTTGCCATAAAATCGTGACATTTATCAACACCATCTTCAATAGTAATAGGTAGTGTTAAATACTTATCAAAAGGCATTCTCATAAATGTATCAACCCAATTTTTAATTTTATAAAATTCACCAGCACCTGGTTCAATATAACGTAATGAGTTGATTTTCTTCATAGCAGCAGCTTTTAAATTTATTGGAATATTTGATTCTAAAAGAGACAACCTGTATGGTTTTTCAATTCTAACTAATTTATTTATTTCTTTTAGTTCTTTGATAATTTTTTTCTGTTCTTCTATTTCTAACTTATTAAAGAATGAAAAGTCATTTGTTGTATTTTTATCTTTAATGATTTTTTTGAAAATTCTTGAATTTTTGTCTTTATATTTTTTGTCCTTTTTCTCTTTTATTTTTTTTGCTTTTTTGATTTCTTCCTCACAAAGTTCAATACATTTTTGGATGGTTTGATTTGTTGAATGTTTCTTTTTAAGTTCGGTTAATTCTGTAAGTAATTCTTCGTTTTTTGAATTATCATGTAAATCAGTTTTATTAAATTTATTTTTTTCAGAAATAGGAGTACTTGTTTCCTTTTTAGTATCTTTGTTCTTCTTTTTTGGTTTTTCATCTTCAGTTTCACTTTCTTCTTCTTCTGAAATAATTTCTTCATCTTCATCTTCAGTTTCTTCTGTTTCAGATTCATCATCTTCGTCTTCATCGGTTTCCCATATATCTTCATCATCTTCTACACCTCCGATTGTAAAAATTATATTATATTTATTTGATTTTTTTGTATTTATTTCATCTTCATCAGATGATTCTTCAGTTTCTGAAGTATTTTCGTCTTCTTCCTCATTTTCACTATCAGATACATTTTTATTCTTTTTACCTTTTTTCCCTTTTGGTTTAACAATTTCTTCTTCTTCTTCATCTTCTTCATCTTCTTCATCTTCTTCATCAGATGATGATTCAACAATTTTTTTTCTATTTTGTTTCTTTTTAGTTTGTTTAGATTTTTTTGGAGGAACATAGTCTGAATCAGAATCAGTTTCTTCAATTTCTTCCTCTTCTTCATCAGAAGATTCAATAATTCTTTTCTTGTTTTGCTTCTTTTTAGTTTGTTTAGATTTTTTTGGAGGAACATAGTCTGAGTCTGAGTCAGAATCCTCAAATGATTCTTCCTCTTCAAGACATTTTTTTAATTTTTCTCCAGCTTTAATTTTTTTACTTAAATGCTTTGATGGAAACATAGTTGATAAAAACTTTTGATATTCAATAGCATCCATTTCGTCAGACTCACTATCACTTGAAAAATTATTATCACTATCATCAGATTGTTCATTAGTTTTTCTTCTACGAGATAATTCATCCATTTTTTTAGATTTATTATTTCTTCTGGTAATTTTACTTTTAGTATCGCTTGACATTATATATAGAATACATTTAATCTTTAAATTTAAATTAATATCAATTTTATTTATAATAATATATTAATGATGTTTCCTGAATTTATACAAAATTGGGTAAATATAGAAAATATTTCATTTTGGGAATTAGGAAAAAAATTTTTGCGTTCAATGCCTATAACAGATTGTGAAACAAAATCATTATTAGAATGTAGTATGGATGATACATGTGAAATATACAAAAGTTTTACAACTAAACAAGAAAAATGTGTTACAAAAGAAAGAATAAATACTTTTTTTGAAAATGTTACTTTCGAAGATAACAATAAAAAAGAATATATTTTATTATATTTTATTTATTCAGAGAGAACACCAGGAGAAAAAAAAATAATAAAAGATAATTTTATAAAACAATATCCTGATAATCAAGAAAAAACATTATTATATAATAAAATGAATATAAATTATATATGTTATTGTTATATTATTAAATCAGTATTAGAAAATTCTATATACATATTATTTTCTTCAGGAGCGGTACTCAGTAAAAAAAGTTTATACGGACCAAGGGTCAGAACATTTATTGGAAATTTGACAAAAAAAATATTGGCTCTAGATGAATCATCTAGTCAAATTTATTTATGCGGGCATTCTATGGGTTGTGTTTTTGCACAATTAACTGGAATAAATTTAATAAAAGAAAATAATGAGTTTTTTCAATCAAGATGTACTGTTGTAGGTTCAGCTCCATTTAGATGGATACAAGAAACAGACATTCAATATTATAATAGTAATTCAAATAAATTTTATATTTTTGTTTTAGGTCTTAATAATAATACTATTGATCCTTTTTTTTATAAAGGTGATGATGAATTACAACAACAATATCCAATTAATTTAATGAACGTAAATATAGGGGTTAATGGAAATAAAATGAATTTACAAGTAATTAATGAAATAATTGTTAGTAATCCAGGAACAATTGGTATTTATAAGGAGCCAGGACCAGTTGATATTCATAATTGGTTTGTTTATAAAGAACAATTTGACTTATATTTTTCATCAAAAAAAGGTGGCTATAAAAAGCATAAAAAGCATAAAAAGTATAAAAAATATACTAAATGTAAAAAGATTAGGAAAAATAAAAATATTAAAAAAAGTATAAAAAATAAAAAATAAAAAATAAAATTGAATTAAAAAACAATCTAAATCTAAATATTATATTATAATAGAGATGTCGCAAACTAAAAGTTCAAATATGTCGAATACTTCAAAAATTATTGGAATACAATTTAGTATTTTATCTCCAGAAGAAATTAGAAAAAGCTCGGTTGCTGAAATAACAAGTAGAGATACTTATTTAAATAATAAACCAATTATTGGAGGTTTATTCGATCCAAGAATGGGCGTTTTAGAACCAGGATTAATTTGCCCTACAGATGGATTGAATTATATGCAAACTCCTGGATATCATGGTCATATTAATTTAGCAAAACCAGTTTATTATATTCAGTTTTTAAAGGATATTCAAAAAATATTAAATTGTGTTTGTTTTAAATGTAGTAAATTATTAATAAGTAAAGAAAAATATAGTCAAGCTCTCAAGCTTATTGGAGAACATCGTTGGAAATATGTTTCATCAATAGCGAGTAATATTAAACGCTGTGGCGAAGATACTGACAATGGTTGTGGCTGTTTGCAGCCTAATAAAATTAGAAAAGAAGGTCTTGCTACTATTTTTGCGGAATGGAAAAATGATAGTGAAAATGCTGGCGAAGACTCAACAATTGTTATAAAACTTACACCTGAGATGGTTTTAAAAATATTTAAAAGAATATCAGATGAAGACGTGTCATTTATGGGATTTAGTCCAATTTGGGCTCGTCCTGATTGGATGATTTGTCAAGTGATGTCAGTGCCTCCTCCAGCTGTTAGGCCATCTGTAAAACATGACGCACAACAGCGTTCAGAAGATGATTTGACACATATTCTAGTAAATATAATTAAAACTAATAAAACGTTACAAGAAAAAATACAGAACAATGCGCCAGCAAATGTTATTGATGACTGGACAACTGTTTTACAATATTATGTTGCCACACAAGTTGATAATAAAATTCCTGGTGTTGCGTCTGTAGCTCAACGTTCTGGTAGACCTTTAAAATCAATTAAAGACCGATTAAATGGAAAAAGTGGTAGAATGAGAGGAAACTTAATGGCAAAACGTGTTGATTTTAGTGCTCGTTCAGTTATTACTGCTGACCCTAATATTTCAATTCGTGAATTAGGTATTCCTATGAAAATTGCGAAAAATATTACAAAACCAGTAACTGTTAATAAACTTAATAAATTATTCTTATTAAAATTAATACAAAATGGTCCTGATGTTTATCCAGGGGCTAAAATGTTAGAAAAGAAAAATGGTGAAGTTATTACTTTGCGATATGTTGATAAAAAATCACTCGTTTTAGAAGAAGGTGATATCGTACATCGTCATATGATGGATGGAGATGCGGTGTTGTTTAATAGACAACCTACTCTTCACAGAATGTCAATGATGTGTCATATTGCTCGAATTATGCAGCGAGGAGATACTTTTAGAATGAATGTCGCCGATAGACTTGGTGTCGGCAACAGGGGGCGTTAAAAGCGTGTTACCCCCTAGTTATTATACATTAATTAAAGTATGATAGCAACGTGACCAAATTGCTGGAAGTTCCTTAGAGCCTTTACTACCACTCACTTTTGGAAACATTTGTGAGGAACTCGGTTAATAGCCGAACCCAATGGTAAAAATGTGAAGGATTGGATAATCAGCAGCCAAGCCCCTAAACTCGTTATGATAGAGCATGGGGAAGGTTCAGAGAGTAGACGGTTACGGGTCTCATATGATGGTCTAATCAACCTGATGAGGCACAAGGTGTACTCCGGCCTTACCAGAAATGGTAAAGATAATAATAAGGCTCGACCAAGCCTTACAATGCGGATTTTGATGGGGATAGACATATGTAAATAACATTTTGTCCCCAACAGGGAGCGTGAAAAGCGTGTTACTCCCTAGTTAATTGATTCTTAATAAAAAAGGCACTTAAAAATAAAATATATTATTATAATAAAATGGAACCGTCAAAACATTTAGAACTATCAAATACAATTTTAGATGAACCAACAAAAAGATATTGCGAAATATATAAAATAGTAAATCTTTCAAATGGAAAGATATATGTAGGACAAGCTGTGTCTCATATTCTGAACCATAAAAGATATAGACCTTACGGACACGAAGGTAGATTTAGATGTCACATATCAGAAGCATTTTCAACAAAAAAAAATCAATCACATTATTTAAATAATGCCATAAGAAAATATGGTGTTGCTGATTTTGTAGTTGAGTTAATAGAATGTTGTGAAATTGATAATGCTGATGAACGTGAGATACACTACATTAAGGAATTAAATAGTTTATTTCCTAATGGTTATAACCTAAAAAATGGTGGAAGTGTATTTACTCATAGTGATGAAAGTAAGAAACGTGTATCTAATGGTGTAACAAACTATTATAAAGATAAAAAATTTGAGCGGTTTAAAAATATAAAAAAAATAGATGATGATATTGAAAAATATATTAAACCGTTAAAAAGAAATAATACGCAATATGGTTGGTATGTCTATATAGATAGAATTAAAGCAGATTTTGGTGGAGTTCATATTTCATTAGATGAAAGCAAAATAAGTGCAATAGAATTTATAAAAAATTTAAAGAATCATTTAGCAACGTGACCAAATTGCTGGAAGTTCCTTAGAGCCTTCACTACCACTCACTTTTGGAAACAATTGTGAGGAACTCGGTTAATAGCCGAACCCAATGGTAAAAATGTGAAGGATTGGATAATCAGCAGCCAAGCCCCTAAACTCGTTATGATAGAGAATGGGGAAGGTTCAGAGAGTAGACGGTTACGGGTCTCATATGATGGTCTAATCAACCTGATGAGGCACAAGGTGTACTCCGGCCCTTTGGGAAACCTTAGGGAAATTCATGGAAATGAATTTACATATGCCACAGGACCCCGAGTCTGAGGCGGAATTGAGAAATTTAGCAGCAGTGCCATACCAAATAATAAGCCCTGCAAATAATAAATCAATTATTGGTATTTATCAAGATTCAATGCTTGGTTGTTACCAATTTACAAGAGAAAAAGAATACTCTAGAGGTTCAATAAATGTAAAAGAAGGAATAAGATTTGAACCAAGAGACGCGATGAATTTATTAATGATGTTTGATGGAGTAAATGAATATAAATTATTAGAAAATGCTGAAAAAGAAAGTGGAATTACAAACTTTGATATTTTAAGTCAAATTATGCCACCATTGTCTTTGAAATACAAAACTAAATCATTTAAAGATGATAAAGATGATTTTAACACATCAAATAAAGTATTAGAAATTAAAAACGGTGAATATATTCGAGGTCAAATGGATAAAGGTGTATTAGGTGATGGAACAAAAGGACTTTTACACAGAACTTGTAATGATTTCGGAAATATGGCATCAGCAAAATTTATTGATGATTTACAAAATATTATTACAGAATATATGAAATCAAGCAGCTTCAGTGTTGGAATTAGTGATTTGATTTCAGATGAAAAAACTAAAAGTGAAATTATTGAAGTTATTACCAAGAAAAAAACAGATGTAAAAAATTTAATAGACCAAGTTCAAATTGGTATATTTGAAAATAATACTGGAAGAACAAACGAACAAGAATTTGAAACACAAGTGAATAATATTCTTAATAAAGCAACAGATGAATCAGGTAAAATTGGAAGAGAAAAACTAAATAAAAATAATGGATTTGTTACTATGGTTAATTCCGGTTCAAAAGGTTCAGATTTGAATATTTCATTTATGATTTCTTGTCTAGGACAACAAAACGTAGATGGAAAACGTATTCCATATGGTTTCGAACACAGAACACTTCCTCATTTTACAAAATATGATGATTCTCCAGGAGCTCGCGGATTTGTTGAAAGCTCATATATTAATGGATTAACACCTCAAGAATTATTCTTCCACGCCATGGGTGGTCGTGTAGGTTTAATCGATACAGCTGTAAAAACATCTACAACTGGTTATATCCAAAGAAAACTAATTAAAGGATTAGAAGACCTTATGGTAAATTATGATATGACTGTTCGTACAAATAAAGGTAAAATCGTTCAATTTTCATATGGAGAAGATAATATCGATACAACTAAAGTTGAAACACAAAATTTACCAATTGTTAATATGAGCGTTCAAGATATTTTCGCACATTTTAATATTCCTGAAGAATCTGGAAAAAATAAAACATTGTCACATATATTCTTAAAAAATACACTTACAAGATATAAAAAACAATCAAAAGAAATGGCTGAAAAATGTTCTAAATATACTGACATGATGATTAAATTAAGAAATGATATTGTAAAACATGTTTTTGGTAATAAAGGTGATAGTGGAGTAAGTTGTCCTGTTGCGTTTTCATATGTTATTGGAAATATTCAAGGACAGGCAAATATTACTAGTTCATCATTAGTTGATATTACACCAGTTGAAGCATTTGAATTAATTGAAAAAGCATATGATAATTTATTAAAAATACATTATGCTCCACCAACTTTATTATTTAAAACTTTGTACTACTATTATTTATCTCCAAAAGATTTATTGATTGTAAAAAGATTTAATAAAAATGCTTTAATAATGTTATTAGATACAATTATTCTTGATTATAAGAGGTCAATTGTAGCACCTGGTGAAATGGTCGGAATGATTGCCGGTCAAAGTATTGGTGAAGTTTCAACACAAATGACACTAAATACATTTCATTTTGCTGGTGTCGCGTCTAAATCAAACGTTACTCGTGGTGTGCCAAGAATTGAAGAAATATTATCTTTATCTGAAAATCCTAAGAATCCTTCATTAACTATATTTTTAAAAGAAGAAGATGAAACTCAAAAGGATAAAGCACAATCAATTATGTATATGTTAGAGCATACACGATTAGAAGAAGTTGTTAAATCGGTTGAAATATGTTTCGACCCAGATAATTTAACAACAATTATTGAAGAAGATAAGGACACAATCGAGCAATTCAAAGCATTTGAAAAAATGGTTGATGAGTGTATTGATTCTAGTTTACTAAATGATGAAAATGAAAAATCAAAATGGATTATCAGAATGGTAATGGACCCTGAAGTTATGCTTGAGAAAAATATTACAATGGATGATATCAATTTTACATTAAAAAATTCTTATGATTCTCAAATTACATGCGTATTTTCAGATTTTAACGCAGATAAATTAGTTTTTAGAATTAGAATGAATGAAGTAATAAAAATAACATCAAGTAGAAGCGCACAGAAAAAAACTAAGGTAAATCCATTAGACCAATCAGACCATATTTATATTTTGAAGAATTTCCAAGACCAACTATTACAAAATGTTGTATTGAGAGGAATAAAAGGAATAGATAAGGTTATTCTTCGTAAAATAAAAGATAATGTATTTGAAAAAAATGGAATATATAAAAAAGAAGATATTTGGGTTCTTGATACAGTCGGAACAAATATGCTTGATATTCTAGCTTTAGATTATATTGATAATACAAGAGTTGTAAGCAATGATATTGTTGAAGTTTATAATATTCTTGGTATTGAAGCTGCTAGACAAACAATCTTTAATGAATTAGTTGATGTTATATCATATGATGGCACATATATTAACTATCATAATTATGGTATTTTATGTGATAGAATGACTGCTACTAGTAAATTAATTTCTATATCAAGACATGGAATTAACAATGATAATATTGGACCTATAGCAAAAGCATCATTTGAAGAAACTCCCGAAATGTTTTTAAGAGCTGCTAAGCATGCTGAATTAGATAATATGCGCGGTGTATCAGCAAATGTAATGTGCGGCCAAGAAGGATTTTTCGGAACAAGCTTGTTTCAAGTTGTTCTCAATATTGAAGAAATGATGTCATTAGAAGCTACAAGTGAATATAAACCTGTAGACGACACTGAAGAAATAGAAAAATTCTTCGGACAAGCAGAATCACCTGAAGATGCTTGTAATTTAACTAATTTACAAATACAAAATAACGTTTCTAATATTAAAGCTATAGATATGGGTAATGATAACAATTATAATCCAGGATTTTAAATATATTAAATAATAATAATAATAATAATAATAATAATAATAATAATAATAAATAAGTAAGATATTAAATATAAAAATAATAATTATTATTAAAAGATGAATACATTTTTTTTAATAATAAAAAGATACTTTAAATTACTTGATGATAATTTTCAAAATTTTGATTCATTACAAAAAATAATTTATTTTATGTTAATAAATAAAAAAGAATACTCTATGGAAGTTAAATTTAAATTTTTTAATGTTGAAATAAATAATATTTTTCTTACAGAAGAACAAAAAGAAGATTTTATAAATATTTTTTGTAAAATTCAAAAAACTTATTTTGCCCTATCT
>Ga0255134_1000380_pt1:0-5000 | contig 10818 bp, 9 predicted proteins | sample Law_Law_RepC_8d_FD_188550 | JGI IMG/M metagenome (GOLD analysis project Ga0255134, IMG submission 188550) | Freshwater microbial communities from St. Lawrence River, New York, United States - Law_Law_RepC_8d | ecosystem: Environmental > Aquatic > Freshwater > River | place: USA: New York... | reverse complement strand
AACTTCAATACGCTGAAAGCCATTCGACAAGATAAGCAGTTTTTAGTCTCGATCGAGTCAATCACACCAGAAATCAAGGTAGCTACAGCTGCGGGCCGCATCACTCGCTCGCTGTTTACAGACCTGCTGGAGGCCGGCGTTTCAGAGCGATTGATCATGCAGTTCGCTGATTTATTCGGCTGGGATGTCGATTTTGTCCGAGACATCAAACGGGGGGACCAGTTCAAAATCGTTTTCGAGGAGATCTTTAAAAACGGCGAGAAGGTGGGCAACGGAAAAATTTTAGCCGCCGAATTTTTCAACGATGGGAAGCGCCATCGTGCATTCTATTTCAGCGGCGCCAATGGGGCTGAGGGCTACTACAATCAATTCGGCGAGGCGATGAAGAAGGCGTTTCTGCTGGCGCCGTTGAACTTCACTAAAGTGAGTTCGCGTTTCAATCTTGGCCGCATGCACCCGATCCTTAACAGGATACGAGCACATAAAGGTGTCGATTACGCAGCCCCAATGGGAACTCCTGTCCGTGCGGTTGCCAACGGAAAAATTGATTTTGCCGGCGTGCAAAGCGGTTATGGCAATGTGCTGGTGCTTAAGCATGGAGACCGGTACAGCACTCTGTATGGCCACATGATGAAATTTGCACCAGGCATTTCGCGAGGCGATGTCGTCAAACAAGGGCAGCTGATCGGCTACGTAGGAAAAACTGGCTTAGCCACTGGACCACATCTGCATTACGAATTCAGAATCGATGGCGCTCATGTAGACCCTCTGACGGCAAAGCTACCGCAGGCAATTCCGCTCGAGAGAAAATACCTGGCCGAGTTTCACAAGCGAGTGGCGCCGGCGGTTAACCAGCTTGACGCCATGTCTACAGACGCAGGCGTCCACCGGGAAACAGTAGTATCCAAAAGTGACCGCAGCCCGGCTTCTAGCGCTAATTAACAATATCCTGCTCTTATGAACGAAGGCCTCTACATCGGGCTTATGTCCGGGACCAGCATGGATGGTGTCGATGCTGCGTTAGTGCGCATCACTGACACATCAATATCGCTGATTGGCTACCGCGAAGAAGCCTACACGTCAGAACTCAAGTCGGCGCTTGAAGCTGTTGTCGGCACTAATACCATTGATCTGGAAACCTTCGGTAGCCTGCACATCGCTGTGGGAAAAGCGTTCGCCGCAGTGACGCTGGCGCTGCTAGAAAGCCTGAACATCACACCCGATCACATCGTCGCGATTGGCAGCCACGGTCAAACCCTACTGCACCGACCCAACCTCCTGAATCCGTTCAGCCTTCAAATTGGTGACCCCGCGGTAATCGCGTATCAGACGGGCATAACAACCGTTGCGGATTTTCGAGCCAAGGACCTTGCCGCGGGGGGACAAGGTGCGCCTCTGGTTCCAGCGTTTCATCGTTTTGCCTTTGATCGAGGTTATTCAGAACACGCCGTGCTCAACATCGGCGGCATCGCGAACCTGACGCTGTTCACTTCGATTGGAGAGACTTTCGGCTTCGACACCGGACCTGGAAACACCTTGATGGACCGATGGATTCAAACCCATTCAGGCAAATCCTACGACACGGATGGCGCTTGGGCACGGTCAGGCAACGTCTGCCCTGCTCTGCTTGAATCATTGTTAAGCGATCAGTATTTCTCGCTAGCCGGACCCAAGTCCTCAGGCCGGGACTATTTCAATCTCGAATGGCTCGCACGCTACCAAGAGAAAACATTGGGAATGCCGATATCTCCCGCCGACATACAAGCGACGCTCGCAGAATTAACGGCTTCCTCTGTCACTCGCTCACTCAAAAGCGCGCTACCTCACTGCAAGCAGTTAGCGATATGCGGCGGTGGCGTGAAGAACAGTTATCTGCTGGACAGAATTCGCACCCAACTATCGGGAACCGAAATCGTAAGCACGGAACAGTTGGGGATTCCGGCATCTGCGGTAGAAGCTTGCGCTTTTGCCTGGTTGGCAGCGCGCCGAATGAGCGATGAGCCGGGCAACCTCCCGTCGGTGACGGGGGCTGCCCGCAGTCTCGTGCTGGGCGGCATTCACCACCCGAACTGAAAAATGACAGCTAAGGCTTAGACAGAAAAGGACGAGCCGCAACCGCAGGTTGTGGTGGCGTTAGGGTTTCGAATCACAAATTGCGCCCCTTCAAGCCCTTCGCTGTAGTCGATTTCAGCACCACTCAAATACTGAATGCTCATCGGGTCAATCAGAAGCTTAACGCCCTGATTTTCAACCACTGTATCGCCGTCTCCTTCGGCCTGATCAAAAGTGAAGCCATACTGGAAACCAGAGCAACCGCCGCCTGAAATAAACACTCTCAGCATTAAAGACTCGTCGCCCTCTTCATCAATTAGTTCTTTGACCTTCAGGGCGGCAGCATCAGAAAAATTAAGTGCTGGAGGAATTTGCTCGAAAGAATTCATGGATTGTTTCCTCGCCGTAACTTGATACGGGCTGTTATTCGGGATTATTCCCGCTGTCCTCAGAACTGTTATGCGTCAACGCCAACGGCGGTCGATCAGGATCGGTGATTCTGACCAATTTGCCGTTTACCTCAGCACCCATCGCCATTTCAATCATTCGGTAATGGACGTCACCGTGGACTCTGGCGTTCGCGGCCAATTCAATGTGCTCGCTCGCGAACACGTCTCCCGTCACTACGCCGTCCAGAATGACCCGCGGCACATTCACGTTTCCTTTGATGGATCCTTTTACACTAACGGTGAGGGTGGCGTTCGCCTTTTCAAGGCAAGACACGGCGCCAACGATAGTTCCGTTGACATGCAACCCTCCTGAAAAAACGAGGTCTCCGTTGATGGTTGTCTGTTGGCCAACCAAGGATTCAATACGTGCGGCATGCTTTTTTCGGCCACCGAACAGTCCTGAAATGCCAAACAACTGTGCCATGTTTTTAACCGGAGATTTGATATTCGACAAAGGGGTGAGGCAATAGGCCAGCGAGAGAGGCTACCCACGCCGGGATTCAGTATAGTTCCTGCTCATAGCTACTGGAACGTTGTCCATCATGTATCTCTGGCTGAAATCCCTGCACATCATCAGCATGGTCACGTGGTTTGCCGGTTTGTTCTACCTGCCTAGACTCTTTGTCTACCACGCGCAAAGCAGCGATCAACTCAGCATTGAGCGCTTCAAGATCATGGAGCGCAAGCTCTATCGGGGTATCACAACCCCGGGAGGCGTGCTTACGCTGATATTTGGCGCATCAATGATCTGGATGCTTGGCTATGAAAACTTCTGCGCTGCTCGCTGGCTGCACTACAAGCTATTGTTGGTTGCCGTGCTGGTGGTCTATCACGCCTATCTCGGACGATTGGTCGGCGTTTTTGCACAGGACGCAAACTCGCGAAGCCATGTGTTTTATCGTTGGCTTAATGAGTTCCCAGTGCTGATTCTGGTCGGCGCAGTCGTACTTGCGGTCATCAAACCCTGAGCGAGCGCTTATTCAGTCAGGAGCTCAAAATCTTCCTTGCGCGCGTTACAGTCCGGACAAGTCCAATTCATCGGCAGCGACTCAAACGGTGTGCCGGGAGGAATTCCTTCGTCCGGCAGACCGAGCGCCTCGTCATAGATGAAGCCGCAAATCAGACATAAGTAGCGTTTCGTAGCACTCATTTCATGTGGACTCCCTCAAACTTCTCACTGCGGAGAGCGCTGAGTTGGAAGATTTAATTCAGCCTCAAATCTTCCGGCGCCCAACGGTGCTCGTCATTGCCGGACATGATCCTGCCGGCGCCGGCATTCAAGCAGATATTGAAACTGCCGCGTCGCTGGGTTGTTACGCGGCGACTCTCGTCACCTGCCTTACAACTCAAAACAGCCGCGGGGTGCAGGCCATTCTGCCAACGCCTGCGGCAGCACTGCTGGCACAAGCCACATGCCTGCTAGAAGACATCACGGCGCCGGTCGTATGCAAGCTAGGGCTCATCCCCAATCTGGAGACGCTTGAGGTCGTTTTGGAGATCATCAGTCGCCTCCTGCCCGTTGGCACTCGCGTTGTCGTCGACCCTGTTCTTGGCGCAACTGCCGGGGGCCCGCTCTCCAGACCAGAAATGGCTGCGGCCATTGCCACCAGGCTGTTGCCTGTCTGTACGGTGGCGACGCCAAACAAGCGGGAATTCTCCCGGCTCGAGCAAGCTGCCTGCGAACTTGGTGGTGCGACGAGCACGGCTGACTGGACGCTGATTACCGGCGCGGACGAACCCGGCAATATCATCCGGCACAAATTGCAGCAGGGCCGGCTCCGGTATGCGGACTATGACTGGCCGAGAATCGACGGCATCTTCCATGGTTCGGGTTGCACGCTCGCAACTGCCGTGGCGGCGTTTATGTCGCATGGGATGAGCGTGCCGGTGGCGGTTGGGCAGGCCCTGAATTACACATGGAATACGCTTTTGAGACCGACCGCGCCAGGCGGCTCGCAATATCTGCCCGGCAGATCTTGAGGACAAAACGAGCATGAAAAGACGGCTACCGGCGCGCGGGCTCTACGCCATTACTTCAGATCACGAGCAGTACTCGCGGGCGCTGTTGGCCAGCGCGGATGCGGCGCTGCGGGCCGGGGCTGAAATCATCCAGTACCGCCGCAAAAATCTCGCGCCAGCAAGCGCGCAGCGAGAAGCGGCGGCCTTGGCCTCGCTCTGCGAGCAGTACGGCGCCTTGCTGATCGTCAACGACAATATCGAACTCGCCCTTGAAGCAGGAGCCCACGGCGTTCATCTGGGACGCGAGGACGGGGATCTCCAAAACCTTCCCGAGGCGGTCAGGGCGCGATTGTTGATCGGGATTTCCTGCTACAACTCGCTAACACTCGCCGAAATCGCAGCCGAAGGCGGCGCCGATTATCTGGCCTTCGGGAGCGTGTTCATCTCCGGCACCAAACCCGCCGCAGTCCATTGTCCGCTGTCGGTGCTCAGCGAAGCCAAAGCAAGATTCGGCTTGCCCGTCGTTGCGATAGGCGGCAT
>Ga0255134_1000374_pt1 | contig 10915 bp, 10 predicted proteins | sample Law_Law_RepC_8d_FD_188550 | JGI IMG/M metagenome (GOLD analysis project Ga0255134, IMG submission 188550) | Freshwater microbial communities from St. Lawrence River, New York, United States - Law_Law_RepC_8d | ecosystem: Environmental > Aquatic > Freshwater > River | place: USA: New York... | reverse complement strand
TCCATGCGCCACACCGGCGCCCCATCCGCCGGCAGCATCCCCGGCGTCCAGTCCCACCCCGCCACCGCGTCCAGCACCGCCGGGTCACGGGCCACCAGGTGCACCATCACATCGCGGTTATCGGTGTTGTCCGTCACGAAGGGCATGGGCTGGTGGTCGCCCAGAATCAGCAGCACAAGGTCGTCGTCGCCGAATTCCGCCACATAGGACATCAGCGTCTGCACCACATATTCCGCCGATTCGCGGAAGTGCCGCATCACGCGCTCGTGGTCCTGCCACACCACATCCACGGCATCCCCCGCACTGGCCTGCGCATTGAAGACACTGCCATCACCCACGGCGGACCAGTCGATGAGGGTGGGCACCGGCGTCCAGGGTGCATGGGACGACAGCAGGGCAATCTCTGCCATCACCGGCTTGCGATCCTCACGGGCACGCTCCCATTCCTGGAAACGCGACAGTGTGAACTGATCGGGCATGGTCACGTAATTGAACGGCAGGCCGCGATAGTCCAGTTCCGGGGCGGAGTAGAGCTGGTCATAGCCGAAGTAGTCGCCCTCGGGCCAGGCGAGTGTGATGGCGGGCATCACGCCCACCGTGCGCCAGCCGGCTCTCTGGAACAGGCGCACCAGTGAAGGACGCTCGCTCATCATCAGGCTGTCATAGCGCACCTGACTGTCGATCCACAGCCCCGACAGGGCCGTGCCATGGGCCAGCCAGCTGATGCCACCCACCGTGGGCGAAGCCAGGAAGGCGCTGCGGGATTCGAAGCCCGCCGCTGATAGCGTCTGCGTGGCGCGGGCCAGCGACTCACGGAAAGGCGCGGCATAGGGAGCACCGTCCATCAGAATGCGGCCATAGGATTCGATGAACACCACCAGTACATCCTTGCCCTGCAGCTTGCCGAACAGCGAGTCGCCCGGAACCTGCGCGTAGCGATCCTGATTCACCACCTCGCGGAACTCGCCCAGGTCAATCACACCGGCAATGGTGTTGTTGACATGTTTGGCCAGTTGCTCCACGAAGTAGCGGGACGCGCGGGGCCACTCCGCAAAGGCAAGCGCCGTCCACACCAGCAGGCCGCTGCACAGCAGCACAAGAGAGCGACGTGGCGCCAGCAGCAGCACCCGCTGCGCCCGGCGCAGCACCAGAAAGGACAGCAGCACGATCAGCAGCACCAGCCCGACGGCCAGCACGGCCGCCAGCACGGCGCCGGCGGTGCCGAAGGAGCTGCGCAGAAAGCCCATGCCATCCACCAGCAGATAGGCATCGAAAACAGGATTGAACGCGCGGGAGAACACTTGATACGCGGCGATGTCGGACACCCGCAGAATCACGCCCACTGCCAGCAGTACAGAGGCCAGCGCCCGCAGCACGCGCCCGGTCCTGCCCGGCACCAGCAGCGCCAGGCCGAACAGAAACAGCTCCACCGGGAAGTAGAGGTAGCTCATGTTGTCGAACCAGTCGATCCGGAACGGGAAGAGGAAGGCCGTGAGCAGGAAGAAGAAACAGGCGAGAGTAAGCGTCAGCGGTCCCGCACCGGCGAGGGGACTCGCGGCACGGGGTGACGGTGCGGAAGGGTTTTGCACTGGCGTCAAAGCTGCTGCTCGATGGCCTGGATGAGTGTGGCAGAGTCCGGGTCAACCGTGCTGCCGTAGTGAGCCACGACTTCGCCCGACTTGCTGACCAGATACTTGTTGAAGTTCCACTGCGGCTCGCCCTGCACATGCAGCTTCTGGAAGATCGGGTGCGCATCGGCCCCTTTCACCTTCACCACGGAGGTCATCGGGAAGCTCACGCCGTAATTGATGAAGCACACTTCAGCGATCTCGGCCGCATCATTGGACTCCTGGTTGAAGTCATCCGAGGGGAAGCCCACGATCATCAGCCCGTCGTCCTTGTATTTCTGATACAGCGCCTCGAGTCCTTCAAACTGCGGCGTGAAGCCGCAGAAGCTCGCGGTGTTGACCACCAGCACGGCCTTGCCGGCCGTCAGTGCGCACAGATCGTGGCGCTCCGAGCTGTTGAGTTTGCCCATGTCGTGATCCAGCCAGTCGATGCAGGCACCATCGGCGTCTGCAGGGGTCTGCGCCTGTGCGGCGGACAGGGAAGAGAAAGCGAAAAGCAGGGCCGTGCTGGCGGTGGCCGTGCGGGCGAGAAGTCGAAGCGATGGCATGGGGCGTTCCGTCCTGTGTGAGAGTGAGCATGCTACGCGCCGTCGGGGCCGCTGGATTGCTGATCCGTGCCCACAGCATAGGCGTATCCGCTTCACCTGAACAAGCCCCGCCCCCTTGAGAGACCATCGCCATGTCGAATTCCGCTTCCCCAGTCATACCCGTCGAGAACACCGCCCACGTCGCCCTGGTGATCGGCGCCAGCAGCCACATCGGGCTGGCCACCATGACCCTGCTGCATGCGCAGTCCCCCGACCTGCAGATCGTGGCCATCAGTCGCAACAGCGCGGCGGTGCCTGCAGCGGCGCACATCACGTCTCTCGAGAGCGATTACTCGGACGCTTCCCTGCGGGACATCGTGGCGCAGCTGGAAGACTGCCGGGGCCGCATCGTGCGGGTGTTGATCTGCCTGGGCGTATTGCACAACGACACCCTGCGCCCCGAAAAGCGGCTGGAAGACCTGCAGGCCGACCGCATGCTGGAGTACCTGCGCATCAACGCCGTGCTGCCCGCGCTCTGGGTCGGCGCGCTGCTGCCCCTGCTCGCCGGCACCCAGCCCTGCCGTCTGGCCGTGCTCAGTGCGCGGGTGGGCAGCATTGCCGACAATCGCAAGGGCGGCTGGTACAGTTACCGGGCCTCCAAGGCCGCGCTGAACATGCTGCTGCAGACCTCGGCAATCGAGTACGCCCGTCGGGCACCGAATGTCACGTTGCTGGCCTACCACCCGGGCACCGTGGACACCCCCCTGTCGGCCCCCTTCCACCGCAGCGTGCCCGAGGGCGCGCTGTTCACGGCGGCGCACACGGCCCAGTGCCTGCTGGACGTGATGGCACAACCCGCCACCCCTGGCGACGCCCGCTTCGTGGACTATGCCGGCGAGACCGTGCCGTGGTAACGGCGTTGGAGCAGGGCGTGCAGACCAATGCGCGCTTCCGCAAGCCCGGCAGCTGTCTGCTGTGTGCGCGCGAGACTCTGCTCACGTTCCACCATCTGATTCCCCGCAAGATGCACCGGCGCGTCTGGTTCCAGAAGCACTATTCCCGGGACCAGCTCGCCAGCGGCATCTTCATCTGCACGCTGTGCCACAAAGGCATTCACAAGACCTACGACGAGATGACCCTGGGCAAGCATTTCGCCAGCCCGGCGCAGTTGCTGCAGGACGAGACCCTGCAGCGCCATTTCGCGTGGGTGGCCCGCCAGAAAGTGGGGTAAGGGGCTTATCCTTCCAGCGCGCTCAGCGCCTTGCTGCGGCTTTCCTCGAAGGGAGCCTCCAGTGGCAGCGCACGCAGCCATTGCACAGCCTGCAGCCGGTCCGGATGGAAGAAGTTCAGATGCCCCAGCTTGCGACCCGCGCGTGGCTGTTTGCCATACCAGTGCAGCTGCGTGCCGGGCAATGCCAGACACCCCGGGTGCGCTTGCTCGCCGATGATGTTGACCATGACGCTGCAACCCGGCTGCAGAGGCGTGACCAGGGGCAGTCCGGCAATCGCCCGCAGATGCATTTCGAACTGACTGATGGAGGCGCCGCCGTCCGTCCAGTGACCGGAGTTGTGCACCCGTGGCGCCACTTCGTTGACGAGCAGCCCGTCCGGGGTCAGAAAGAATTCAATGGCCAGCACGCCCTGATATTGCAGATGCGTCATCAGACGTGCGTGGTATTGCTCGGCCACGAGCTGCAGGCTGGCAAAACGCCCGGGCTGCATCACGCTGATCTGCAGGATGCCGTCGGCGTGAAAGTTCTCGGTCAGCTCGTAGAACACCATGTTGCCTGCGGCATCGCGGGCGCCGATCAGGGACAGCTCGGTGCTGAACTGGATGCGCCGCTCGGCGATGGCCTCGGTGCGCCAGTCCGGCAGGCTGATACCACTGGCCTTGTCCGAGCGCCACTGCCTCCGACCGTCATAACCACCGCGCCGCTGCTTGAGCAGAAACTCGCCCCCCAGCGCTGCCCGCAGCGTCCCGACATGGGCCTCGTGAGGCACGGGACACCAGGGTGCCGTCGGCAACTGCAGGGCATCCAGCAGCGCTTTCTGGGACTGGCGGTCAGCCAGCACGGCGAAGGCAGTCGCATTCAGCCACGCGGGATGGGCCTGCAACGCGCGGGTGAACAGGTTGTCGGGCCAGTGTTCGCGCTCTGCAGTGATGATGTCCGGGGGCATGTCGGCCAGTGCGGCAAGGGCATGCAGATCGTCCGGAGACTGCGGGGACACGGGGATGCCCAGGCGGCGGCCGGCCTCCTGCAGCATCATCCCCAGCTGCCCGTCTCCCAGCACCCAGACCTGAGTCACGGCGTCACCACCAGGGGCTGTAGATCGTTCATCACCCGTGCGGTCTGCTGCGCACGCCAGGCGTCCAGCCGGGCACGCAGGGCTTCGTCATGCAGTGCCAGAATCTGCGCCGCCAGCAGGCCCGCATTGGCGGCCCCCGCTGCGCCGATGGCCAGGGTGCCCACCGCCACGCCCCGGGGCATCTGCACGATGGACAGCAGACTGTCCAGCCCGTTCAGGGCCTTGCTCTGCACAGGCACACCCAGCACAGGCAGCGGCGTGCAGGCGGCCACCATGCCTGGCAGATGGGCCGCACCGCCCGCGCCGGCAATGATCACCTGCACGCCGGCAGCAGCCGCCCCCGACGAGAATGCGAACAGCTTCTCGGGCGTGCGGTGGGCTGACACGACCTCGGCACTCCAGTCCACCTGCAGTTCATCCATCAGCACGGCAGCCGCAGACAGGGTGTCCCAGTCATTTCTGGAACCCATCACGATGGCAACACGCTTGGTCATTTCAGTCTCCTTTCATTGAAACAGCATTACCCGCTGGAAATAGAGCGGGATACCCACCAGTACATTGATGGGGAAGGTTACGCCGAGGGCGGCGAGCATTGCCAGTCCGGCATTGGCTTCGGGCATGGCTTTGCGGACGATGGCCGGGGCCGCGATATACGAAGCGCTGGCACTGAGCGCCGTCAGCACCAGGGCACTGCCGACCGGAAGGTCCAGCAGCAGTGCCAGCGCGATGCCACACCAGGCCAGCGCGAAGGGCGCCAGCGCCGCGAATACCAGCACGCGCCAGTGTGCCAGGGGCAGCGGGCGGCATACGGCGGCTGTGCAGATGCCCATTTCCAGCAGGAACAAGGCCAGGAAGGTCTGGAAGCCACCGATCAGGGCCGGCTCGATGGGGGCCAGCCCCTGGGGACCATACGCCCACCCCAGCACGATGCCCCCCGCCAGCAGCATCACACCACGATTGGTCAGCGCCTCGTGCCAAACGCTACCAGAGCTGACCGGCTTTGCACTGTGGCGGCGATGGAACAGCAGCATGGCCACAATCGCCGGCACCAGATAGAGGCTGGTCTCGGGCAGCAAGGGAAGTGCCCGGGTGTCGGCAAAGGCGACCGCCACAGCGAAGGTGGCGGCGCTCACAGAGCCGAAGTGCGCCGCGATGCTGGCCGCATCGGCCGTGCCCAGACGCACCGCGCGGCGCAGCACGGGGTAGAGCAGCATGGGAATCAGCGCGCCGTACAGGGCGATCAGGGCCAGATCCCCCACCCGTACATCGCCGGTGTGGCTGTGCAGGGAAAGACCACCTTTGATGCCCAGGGCAAGCATCAGCAGAATCGTCAGGGTTTCATAAATGGCGGAGGGGACTTTCAGATCGGACTTTAGCAGCCCGGCCAGCAGGCCGAGGGCGAAGAAAGCTATGACGATATCGGGCATTGGAGATTCCTGGTGAACAAGCGGTGGCGATTCTCCGGACACTGCCGTATATTTTCCAATAAATGTTTTCCGAATTTATCATTGAATATTATCTATGGGTAGCGCCATGAACATCCGCCATCTCAGCGTCCGCCAATTGCAAGTATTCGTGGCCGCCGTCCGCTCGGGCAATCTGTCGGCCACCGCCCGCGAGCTGCATCTGACCCAGCCCACCGTATCCCTGCAGATCAAGCGTCTTGCCGATGTGCTGGGCGAGAAATTGCTGGAACAGCGCGAAGGCAGGCTGGTGCCCACCGACGCGGGCCACGCCCTGCATGCTGCAGCCAGCGACGTGCTGACCCGCCTAGAGGAGCTGAGCAGTTCACTGGACCGCGTGCGCACGGGAGAAGCCGGCCACATCAGCATCGGCATCGTGACCACGGCCAAGTACGTGGTGCCGCGCATTCTCGGGGCCTTCGCCCGTGTTTACCCGAAAGTGCAGATCACCCTGAACATCGGCAACCGCGCCCACGTGCTGCAGCGCTTTCTGCAGCAGGCCGACGATGTCTACCTGTTCAGCCATCCGCCCACGGGCGAGCATGTCAGCGCTACGCGCATCATCAAGAACCCGTTGCAGATCATCGCGCCCACTGACCACTGGGCCGCCGGTCGCTCTGACCTGCGCTTCGAGGACCTGCTGACCGAACGCTTCCTGATCCGCGAACCGGGCTCGGCCACCCGCTTGAGGTTCGAGGCGTGGTTGAGCCAGGAAGGGCATGCGCTGCACAACACCATGCAGATCGAGAGCAACGAGGCCATCCGCCTGAGCGTGGCTTCCGGGCTGGGGCTTTCCGTAATCTCGGAGCACACGCTGCAGGAAGGCCGCGAGCACTATGCCGTGCTCGCGGTGGAGGGCTTCCCGCTGCCCAGCCACTGGTACATCGTGCTGCACGAAGGGCGACGCCTGCCCCATGCCGCTCAGCGCCTGATGCAGTTCATCAGTGAACATCTGCAGGACTGCATAAGACCTGACTGGATCGCTGAAGCGTATACCCCCGGTGAGACCCTTCTGAAGCCGCCGGAGAAAGCATGATTCCCCTCACTGATCCTCTCGCCACACAACGGGCCCGCGCCGCCCTGCGCAATCAGTTTGTCGGCGATGCCCTAGCCATGCCGGTGCACTGGTACTACAACCCGCTGGACATCGACCGCGCCTTCCCCGGCGGCATCCAACGCCTGGAAGCGGCGCCCGCGCAGCATCCTTCGTCCATCATGGTGCTGCATTCCACCCGCCATGGCGGTCGCGGCAGTCAGGGCGGCCAGCGCGAGATTGTGGGCGACGTGATCCTGAAAGGCCGGCGGCAGTTCTGGGGCGTGCCCGGCATGCATTATCACCAGGGCATGCAGGCGGGCGAGAACACCCTCAATGCCCATTGCACCCGGGTGCTGATGCGCACCCTGACGGCGGATGGCGGGCAGTATCAACCGGACCATTTCCTGCGGGACTACATCGCCTTCATGACCGCCGAGCCCCCGGCACACCCGGACACCTATGCCGAATCCTGGCACCGCGGCTTCTTCGCGAATCTGGAGGGCGGCCGTACGCCCGAGCGCTGCGCTGCGGTGACCCATGACACGCCTTCGGTGGGCGGACTGGTCAGCATCGCCGCCCTGTTGCTGTCCTTGCGCCTGCATGGGGTGCCACTGGAGGAGACCCAGGCTCAGTGCCGGACCCATCTGTTCCTGACCCATCCGGACGACTCGCTGGCGCGGGTGTGCGATGCCTACACCGCCCTGCTGGATGCACTGCTGCTGCGCGCACCGGATACCGCTGCCGATGCTCTGCTTGCCGCATGTGCGCAACGCAGCCTGGGGCTGGACTTGCCGGCACTACTGCGCAAGGGGCGGGGCGACCGGGATGTGGTGGGCCGCCTGTTCTCCAGCGCCTGCTACATCAGCGATTCCTGGCCCGCCATCCTGTACCTGGCTTACAAGTACCGGGATGACCCCCGCGCGGGCCTGCTGGCCAATGCCAATGTCGGCGGCGACAACGTGCACCGGGGCGCCGTACTGGGGGTGCTTTTCGGGCTGCTGCACGCGCGGGAGGAAGCGGACTGGTTCGCGCAATTGACCGACAGCGCGGCCATTGCACAGGAATGCGATTATCTGTCACACGGCTGACATGCAGGTTTACCCCGCCCGGGCAAGTGAGTAAGCTGCGCGCCTTCTCACTACATGTTCGCAAGGAGTTCCCCGTGTCACGTTCCTCTCGCCACTCACCCCTGCTGTATTCCGTGTTGCTGGCCGGCATTGCACTGCCCGGCAGCGCCCTGGCCACCAATGGCTACTTCTCCCACGGCTATGGCGTGCGTACCCAGGCTGTAGCAGGCGTCGGCATCGCACTGCCCCAGGACGGACTGGCGGCAGCGAACAATCCCGCAGGCACGGCAGGCCTGAGCAATCGTCTGGATATGGGCGCGGCCTGGTTCCGGCCTTCCCGTGGCGCCAGCATCTCTGGCAACGGGGCGGGCGCCAACGGCAGCTTCAGCGGCGATGACACTGAGAACTTTCTGATTCCCGAGCTGGGCTATGTACGTCAGCTGTCCGAGCAGCTGTCCTTCGGCTTCGCCCTGCACGCCAACGGCGGCATGAACACCGACTACGGCCGCAACCCCTTCGCGCCCTTCGGCTCCAAAGGTTCGGCCGGCGTCAATCTTGAACAGCTGTTCATCACCCCGTCGCTGGCGTGGAAACTGGACGATCGCAACAGCGTCGGCATCGCCACCACCTTCGCGTACCAGCGTTTCGAGATGAAAGGCGTGCAGGCGTTTGCCAACCCCTTCTTCTCGGCCTCCCCGACCGATGTCAGCAACAAGGGCGTGGATTCCTCCACGGGCTGGGGCTGGAAACTGGGCTGGACCGGCGAAGTCACACCGGGCGTGACGCTGGGCGCGACGTATTCCTCGCGTGTGGAGATGGGCCGCTTCAGCAGCTACAAAGGCCTGTTCGCCGAGCGCGGCGGCTTCGACGTGCCGGCTTCCTATGGCGTTGGCGTGGCCTGGACAGCCACCGGCGCACTGACCGTGGCCAGTGACTGGCAGCGCATCAAGTACAGCGACGTCAAGTCTGTGGGCAACCCGCTGGCCAACCTGCTCATGGGCAACCCGCTGGGCAGCAACAACGGCGGCGGCTTCGGCTGGCGCGACATCAGTGTCATCAAGCTGGGCATCGTTCACGCCTTGAGCAATGCCATCACCCTGCGTGCCGGCGTGAGCCATGCCCAGCAGCCGATTCCGTCTTCCGAGACCTTCTTCAACATCCTGGCCCCGGGCACCATCCAGGACCACGTGTCTGCCGGCTTCAGCTGGAAAATGGCCAATGGCGGCGAATGGACCGTGTCCTACACCCACGCGCTGGAAGAAGAAGTGAACGGCAAGGGCTCCATTCCGATGCCCTTTGGCGGCGGCGAAGCGGATGTGTATCTGAAGGAAGACATTCTGAGCGTCGGGTACACCTTCGCACTGTGAGGCTGGCGTAAAAAAGGCCAGTGCCGCTCCTCGACATTCGAGAAGCGGCACTGGCCTCGTCGTTTCCCGGGCCCGAACGGGCTCAGTTCCCCCGCAGCGCCATCACCCGCGGATGGAAATAGCCCACCAGGCAGCCGCTGGTCTCCGGCACCTCGCTCATGTCCACCACTCCGCCCGCATACAAGGTCTCCAGCGCATCGGCCAGATACTCTTCCCTGGCTTCCAGGTGCCTCACCTCGTAGCTGAACTGATCACTGATGGGTCCGCGAAACAGCACCTCCCGCGTGCGCGGCTCGATGATGAACACCTCTGCCGTGCGCTCCACCCCCAGCGACCACGCCACCGTCTGATCCTCGTCCTTGAGCACCGGCAAGCGGATGTCGTTCATCTCCACCTCTTTCTGAATGCGGTGCATGTCGTCCTGCACGAACACGTTCAGCATCACAAACGCCGCGTTGCGCGCGCGGTACTGCTCCCAGAGCGCCTGAAAGGCGGGCACTGAATTGCGGGCAATGGGACAGCCACTGCCCTGAATGTAGAGCACCAGAAAATCGCGGTCCTCATACTCACTCAGGGTGTGGTAGATGTGCATCTGGTCCGCCAGACTGAAGTGCTTGATGGTGCGCAGAAACTCGTCGGCATGGGCACCCCCGCCAGCGCTCGACAGCAGCGCCAGCAAGAGGCCCGTGGCAATCCTGTGAATGCCACCCATGTTCTCAGCGTCCGTTCAGACGAATGAACTTCTGCACCCGGTGCCCGGTCTGCACTTCACCCGTGAACAGATTGCCCGCGGAGTCGAAGTCCATGTTGTGCACCCAGTCGAACTGGCCGGGCTGACGTCCGCCCGTGCCCCAGGAATACACAGGCTCCAGGGTCTGGCGATCCAGCGTCCAGATCACGTTGTTGGTGCCATCGGGCACGTAGACAAAGCGCTGCTCGGTATCCAGCGGGTCGAACTCCATTTCCCAGGTGGAGCCGGGACCGTAGGTCTGGGGCGCCAGGATGCTCTCGCTCACATAGGTACCATCCTTGCGGAACACCTGGATGCGATTGCTCGGGCGGTCGCTGATGTAGATATGGTCGTCATCGGAGATGGCCAGACCGTGCACAGGAGTGCGCCAGGTGCGGCTGGGCGGAGCACTTGGGTCCCACACGCCGGGGTTCTCATCGATGGGCGGTTCGCCGTAGGCGCCCCAGTGCCGCAGATAGGCCCCGGTCTCGGCATTGAAGACGATCACACGGCGATTGCCGTAACCGTCGGCCACGTAGATCTCATTGTTCTCGGGGTCCACTTCCATGACGGCAGCACGGTTCACCGAGTCGGTGTCATTGCTGCCCTCGTTCATGCCCACGCCACCGATGGTCAGCACCAGTTCGCCTTCCTTCGTGAACTTGTGCATGTGGTGGTCATCCGTGCCATTGCCAGCCACCCAGACGAAGCCAAGGTGATCGACATGGATGCCGTGTTCGCTGTTGAACCATTCATATTCATTGGTCGGGCTGGCGCCCCAGGCGTGAAT
>Ga0255134_1000357_pt1 | contig 11190 bp, 11 predicted proteins | sample Law_Law_RepC_8d_FD_188550 | JGI IMG/M metagenome (GOLD analysis project Ga0255134, IMG submission 188550) | Freshwater microbial communities from St. Lawrence River, New York, United States - Law_Law_RepC_8d | ecosystem: Environmental > Aquatic > Freshwater > River | place: USA: New York... | reverse complement strand
CGGCCAAGCTGGCCCAGACCGAGGCACTGCTGCGCCGCGCCGCGGCCGATTTCCAGCCACTCACGCAGGCCTCGAGCCTGGGCGCTGAAGACGTGGTGATCACCCACCTGATCAACCGCCTGCAGCTGGACATTCCGGTCTTTGTGCTGGACACCGGCGCGCTGCACACCGAGACGCTGGCCCTGCTCGAGCGCACCCAAGCGCACTCGCGCGCGCCCATCGAGGTGTACCGCCCGGTGCAGGCCTCGGTGATCTGGTTCATCCGCAACGAGGGCCAGTACGCGATGTACAAAAGCATGCAGCTGCGCAAGGCGTGCTGCCAAGTGCGCAAGATGGAGCCGCTGGGCCGCGCCCTGCAAGGCCAAAAGGCCTGGATCACCGGCCTGCGCCAGGAGCAGTCGAGCGCCCGCGCCGATGTGCCGCTGCACGACGACAGCGAGGTGCAAGCCAAGGGCCTGCACAAGTTCAACCCGCTGGCCCAGTGGACCTGGGGCGATGTGTGGCACTACATCGCCGAGCATGGCGTGGACTACAACCCGCTGCACGACCAGTTTTTCCCCAGCATCGGCTGCGCGCCTTGCACCCGGGCCATCAGCCTGGGCGAGGAGTTCCGCGCGGGCCGCTGGTGGTGGGAGGACGAGGCGGCCAAGGAGTGTGGGTTGCACGTCAAGTCCTGAAAACCGACGAATCATCCCTGTAGGAGCCCACCCTGTGGGCGATTCCCCAACCCCAAAACAGAGGCATCGCCCACAGGGGTGGGCTCCTACAAAAATAAATGAGAAACCCATGAACGCCATGACACAAACCGAGTTGCACACCCTGAGCAACAGCCACCTGGACGCGCTGGAAGAAGAGACCATCTTCATCTTGCGCGAAGTCGCCGCCGCCTTCGAGCGCCCCACCCTGCTGTTTTCAGGCGGCAAGGACTCGCTGGTCATGCTCAAGTGCGCCGAAAAGGCTTTTGGCGCGGGTCGCCTGCCTTATCCGCTCTTGATGATCGACACCGGGCACAACTTTCCCGAAGTGACCGACTTTCGGGACATGCGCGCCAAACAGCTGGGCGCCGAGCTGATCGTGCGCAGCGTCGAAGACTCGATGCAGCTTGGCACCGTGCGCCTGGCGCACCCGGGCGAGAGCCGCAATGTGCACCAGTCGGTGACGCTGCTCGAAGCCATCGAAGAGTTCCGTTTTGACGCCCTGATTGGTGGCGCGCGGCGTGACGAAGAAAAGGCCCGTGCCAAGGAGCGCATCTTCAGCCACCGCGACAGCTTTGGCCAGTGGCAGCCCAAGGCCCAGCGGCCCGAGCTGTGGACGCTGTTCAACACCCGCTTGCAGCCGGGCGAGCACTTTCGGGTGTTCCCGATCAGCAACTGGACCGAGCTGGACGTGTGGCAGTACATCGCCCGCGAGAACATCGCCCTGCCCTCAATCTATTACACCCACCAGCGCGAGGTGGTGGACCGCCGTGGCCTCTTGGTGCCGGTGACCGAGCTGACCCCGCCCAAGGATGGCGAGCAGGTGGTGGTGCGCGACGTGCGTTTTCGCACTGTGGGTGACATCACCTGCACCTGCCCGGTGGAGAGCACCGCCGCCACGCCCGAGCAAATCGTGATCGAGACCCTGGCCGCCGACGTGAGCGAGCGCGGCGCCACCCGCATGGACGACAAGACCTCTGAAGCCTCCATGGAAAAGCGCAAGAAAGACGGCTACTTCTGAGCCCGCAGGACACGCACATGCACAACGAACACCATTTCTCTGCCCTCAAATTCATCACCTGCGGCTCGGTCGACGACGGCAAGAGCACGCTCATTGGCCGCCTGCTGGTGGACACCAAGGCGGTGCTGCAAGACCACCTGGCGGGCGTGCAACGCTCGGGCGAAACCGATCTGGCGCTGCTCACCGACGGCCTGAGCGCCGAGCGCGAGCAAGGCATCACCATCGACGTGGCCTACCGCTACTTCAGCACCGAAACGCGCAAGTTCATCATCGGTGACGCGCCCGGCCACGAGCAGTACACCCGCAACATGGTCACGGCCGCCTCCAGCGCCGACGCCGCCGTGGTGCTGGTCGACGCCATCAAGCTCGACTGGGCCAACCCCGATCTGCAACTGCTGCCGCAAACCCGCCGCCACGCGCTGCTGGTCAATCTGCTGCGCGTGCCCTCGGTCGTGTTCGCCATCAACAAGCTCGACGCCGTGGCCGATGCCGCGCTGGCCTACCAGCACATCGCCGGCGCCCTGCGCAAGTTCGCCCAAGAGGCGGGCATCACGGTGGCGGCCATGGTGCCGCTGTCGGCCCTCAAGGGCTGGAACGTGGTCGAGCCCCAGCCAGACTGGTGCGGCTACACCGGCCCGAGCCTGCTGGACATCCTGGAAGACCTGCCGGTCACCCCTGCCGAGACCGAGGTGGCCTTCAGCTTTCCTGTCCAATGGGTCGAGAAACCCAGCGCCCCCAAGCTGGACGCTTCGCGTACTGCGCTGCCCCCCGAGGGGGCCGCTGCCGCGCCTTGGGGCGGCCCGGCGGCGCAGCAGCACGACGCCGGCGTCACCAGCCAGGGCCGCCGCGTGTTTTGGGGCCGCGTGGCCACCGGCAGCATCGCGCCGGGCCAGACCGTCAAGGTCTTTCCCAGCGGCCAGACCGCCATGGTCTCGCAGGTGCTGAGCGCCACCCGCCAGACGCAAAACAAGGCCGCCGGCCACAGCGGCGGCATCGTGCTCGACCGCGAGGTGGATGTCTCTCGTGGCGACTGGCTGCTGGCCGCCGAGGGCGCGCCCGAAGGCGTGCGCACGCTCAACACCACCGTGGCCTGGATGGACGACGAGCCCCTGGTCGCCGGGCGCCTGTATTGGGCGCTGCACGGCCACCGCTGGGTCAAGGCCAAGGTGCAACGCGTGGTGCACCGCCTGGACGTCAACACCCTGGCCGAAGAAGAAGCCAGCGAGCTGGCCCCCAACGCCATCGGCCACGTCACCCTGGCCCTGCAAGAGCCCCTGGTGACCCTGCCCTTTGCCCAATCGCGCATTTTGGGCGCGCTGGTGCTGGTGGACACCGCCAGCCACAAGACCTCGGGGGCCCTGATGGTGCGCTGAGCCCCACGCTTTCGGGAGGCCTCCCCTTGTGCCGCAAAGCCCTGCTGCCCTCATAGACACCCGCGCCCTGGGTTCGGCACGCCCGAGAATCCCCTCTAAAATAAGGCACTTGCGCCGTTTGGCCGCGCAAGTCTTCACTTCAAGTCCATCATGACCCACGTTGTTTCCGAATCCTGTATCCAATGCAAATACACCGATTGTGTGGACGTTTGCCCAGTGGATTGCTTTCGCGAAGGCCCCAACTTCCTGACCATTGACCCCGATGAGTGCATCGACTGTGCCGTATGCATCCCGGAGTGCCCGGTCAACGCGATCTTTGCCGAAGAAGATTTGCCCGCCGACCAGCAACACATGACGCAGCTGAACGCCGAACTGGCTCAGTTGCCTGGCTGGAAAAGCATCACCAAGCGCAAAACGCCTCTGGCAACCGCCGACGAGTGGAAAGACAAAACCGGCAAATTGGCCCAGCTCATCCGCTGATCCTTGCCTGACTTGACGCCAGCGTCAGCGTCTTGAGCCCCACCATGACCTCCACCATCGACACCGAAGCTTTGGTCATTGGGGCAGGCCCGGTGGGTCTGTTTCAGGTCTTTCAGTTGGGCCTCCAGGGCATCTCATGCCATGTGATCGACGCCCTGCCCCATGCAGGTGGCCAGTGTGCGGAGCTTTACGCCGACAAACCGATTTACGACATTCCTGGCATTCCCCATTGCACCGGACAGGAACTGGTCGATCGTTTGCTGCAGCAAATCGCGCCATTCAAACCCACCTGGCATCTGAGGCACCAAGTGGAAAGCGTGGAACGGCTGCCCGACCAGCGCCTGCTCGTTCGCACCCATTCAAACCAGACCTTCCGCACCGCGACCCTGTTCATTGCCGCAGGCGTGGGCGCTTTTGTAGCCCGGCGCATGCCGCTCGAAGGCCTGGAAGCCTTCGAGGGCACACAGGTTTTTGTGGCAGACCCGGCGCCAGAGCGTTGGGCGGGCCGGCATCTGGTGGTGGTCGGCGATGGCGATGACGCCTTGCAAACCTGCCTGGACGCCTGTACGGGCCCCCAATCGGCCAGCCGTGTGACCTTGCTGCACCGCCGCGACCAGTTCAGCGCCGATCCCGGACGGGTTGCGGCCATGCGAGAAGCCTGCGCGCAAGGCCGCATGCATTTCATGGCCGGCCAGCCGACCGGACTTCGCACGGCGCATGGCCGACTGACCGCGCTGGAATTGCTCAACCCCCAGGGCGAAACCGAATGGCTGGATCTGGATGTTGTGCAGACCTGTCTGGGCCTGTCCCCCAAACTGGGCCCGATCACGCAATGGGGCCTGGCCATGGCGCGCAAACAGCTGCTGGTGAACACCGAAAACTTTGCCACCTCCGAGCCCGGTATTTTTGCCGTGGGTGACATCAACACCTACCCAGGCAAGAAAAAGCTGATCTTGTGCGGCTTTCACGAAGCCACGCTGGCCGCTTTTGGCGCGGTGGCGCTGCTGCGACCACTCGAAAAAACCCTGCTGCAGTACACCACGACATCCACCGTACTGCACCAACGCCTGGGTCTGACTTAAAATTTGCGCTTCTTTGCCCTGGGCAAAGACCACGCTGGGGGTGTTGAAGGCCATGAGGCCTTCGACTGAGAAAGTCCCTTTGAACCTGATTGAGGTAATCCTCGCGCAGGGAAGCCCGCTCCTGGGAATGCGCCTGACCTGACCGTCAGGCCCACCCATCCCGAGCGATATTCCAGCGCTGAACATGGCAGCAGATTTTGGCGACGATCGCAATGGAACACCCACAGGCCTGCCCTGACCCATCCGGTCCATGGGCTGTGCTCCGCCGCCCTCCCCTGCAAACTTCAGGCGGTGATGCGGTGCAGCGCGACAGGCGCGAAACCGTGGTTCAAAGGCCCATGGCCCTGCCCCGTACGGACCTGCGCACCTTGAGCAATCGCGCCCAGGATGAAGTGGCGCGCCCGAGCCACGGCCTCTTCCAGGCTGTGGCCAAGGGCCAAGTGTGCGGCGATGGCCGACGACAGCGTGCAACCCGTGCCATGCACATTGCGGCTGGGTATGCGCGCCGAGGCCAGGCGACGACGCGATCCATCGGCATGAACCAGCACATCCACCACCTCATCGCCAGGCAAATGTCCGCCCTTGAGCAGGACGGCTTTGGCCCCCAGTGCCAACAGCCCCTGCGCGGCACTGTCCAGTGCCTGCGCATCGGGAATGTCCTGGCCCAGCAGCCACCGGGCTTCGTCCAGGTTGGGCGTGACCACCGTCACGCGCGGGAACAATTCGCGCACCAGAACCTGCACCGTGTCCTGGGCAATCAGGCGGTCACCGCTGGTGGCCACCATCACCGGATCGAGCACCACCTGCGCAATGCCGTAGTGGTCAATGGCCCACGCCACCACGTCGACAATGCCCGGCTCATGCAACATGCCAATCTTCAGGGCATCGACCCCGATATCGTCCATCACCGACTGGATCTGGGCCTTCAAAAAAGTGGCCGGAACCGCATGGATGCCTTGGACTCCCACGGTATTTTGGGCGGTGAGCGCGGTGATGGCACTCATGCCATAGCAGCCCAGGGCCGCAAAGGTTTTCAGGTCGGCCTGGATGCCTGCGCCCCCGCCGCTGTCCGATCCAGCGATGGTGAGCACACGCGCGTAACGTGCATCGGTGTTCATCGCCCGGATTATCGGCGATCCAACATGAGGCTTCGTTCATGAGCGCGCAGGTTTTCAGTGTGGTTCTGGGAGCCGGCCTGATGGGGCGTTTGCTGGCCTGCACCCTGGCCCGCAACGGCCACCGCGTGCAGGTGCACGAAGCCCTCGGCGAGGATGGCCAGGGTTCGGCTGCGCGGGTGGCCGCCGCCATGCTGGCGCCCTTGGCAGAGTCGGCCATCACCGAAATGCCGGTTGTGCGCATGGGACACCACAGCCTGACACGCTGGCCGCAATTGATCGCCACCCTGCCTGAGCCTGTGTTCTTTCAGCAAAACGGCACCCTGGTGCTGTGGCACCGACAAGACGCGGCCGAGGCCAAACGCTTTGAGGATCTTTTGCTGCGCACCCAGGACCAATGCCCGCAACTGCCGGCGACCCAACGCCTCGATGCCCGGGGCTTGCAAAGCTGCGAGCCGGGTTTGGCGCAGCGTTTCAGCCAAGCCCTGTATTTGCCTGGCGAGGGCCAACTGGACAACCGCCAATTGCTGGCCGCCTTGCTCCAAGGCATGCACCAACAGGGGGTAGAGGTGCGCTGGAACAGCCCGTGTTCCCCCGGTGACTTCGAGCCCGGCCGGGCCGGCCAGCCGGACTGGGTGTTTGACTGCCGGGGTCTGGGCGCGCGCGAACATTGGTCGCAACTGCGTGGCGTCAGGGGTGAGGTGCTGCGCCTGTATGCGCCCGAGGTCACCCTGCAGCGTCCCACCCGGCTGATCCACCCCCGTTATCCGATCTACATTGCACCCAAGGAAAACAATGTCTTCGTGGTGGGGGCCACCGAGATCGAAACCGAAGACCTGTCGGCCGTCAGTGTCCGGTCCACCCTGGAGTTGCTCAGTGCCGCCTACACCGTGCACAGTGGCTTTGCCGAGGCCCGCATCCTGGAGGCCAGCACCCAGGCCAGACCCACCCTGGTGGACAACCTGCCGGCCATCCGTTTTTGGGGTGAACGGTGTTTGCAGATCAATGGCTTGTACCGCCATGGCTTCCTGATATCGCCGGCCATGCTGGACGTGGTCATGGAATGGATCGAGCACCAGACCACCGACCTGGCCACACAGTTCAACTTGAAACTTCAACATGCCTGACCAATTCATCCAGGTGCGCATCAACCAGGTGCCCCACGAGTTGCCCGAAGGGTCCTCACTGGCCGATGCCATCGCGCGGGTGGGCATCCGCCCACCCTTTGCGGCTGCGGTCAATCTGCAGTTTGTACCGCGACAAAAATACCCGCAGCACCTGCTGCAAAATGACGACCAGATCGAACTGATTGCCCCCATCACCGGAGGCTGAGCCCCATGCACACGCCCAACACACGCCCAGACCCGCTTTTGCTCTACGGTGAAAGCTTTGACAGCCGCTTGATGCTGGGCACCTCCCGTTACCCGTCCCCCAGCGTGTTGCTCGAGTCCATTGCCCAATCGTCGCCCGCCATGCTGACAGCGTCGTTGCGGCGGCAAACCGGCAGCGGGGGGGAAGCCTCACACAGTTTCTGGAACCTGCTGCGCGAGGCCAGGGTGCCGGTGTTGCCCAACACGGCCGGCTGCCACAGTGTGCAAGAGGCGATCACCACGGCTGAAATGGCCCGCGAAGTGTTCGAGACCGACTGGATCAAACTTGAATTGATCGGTGACGACTACACGCTGCAGCCCGACACGTTGAACCTGCCCGCCGCAGCTGGCGCACTCATCCAGTCGGGCTTCAAGGTCTTGCCCTACACCACGGACGACCTGGTGCTGTGCCAACGCCTGGTGGATGTGGGCTGCCAGGCCGTGATGCCTTGGGCGGCGCCCATCGGGACCGGCAAGGGCCCCATCAACCCGTATGCCCTGCGCACCCTGCGGGAGCGTTTGAACGTGCCCATGATCGTGGACGCCGGCCTGGGCCTGCCCTCGCACGCCTGCCAGGTCATGGAATGGGGCTACGACGGCGTGTTGCTCAACACCGCTGTGGCCCTGGCACAGGACCCGGTGCGCATGGCGCAGGCCTTCTCTCAGGCCGTGTTGGCCGGTCGCGCCGCTTTTTTGGCGGGCACCATGCAGGCGCAGGACAACGCCCAGCCCAGCACCCCCGTGCTGGGCACCCCTTTTTGGCATCAGGCATGAACACCACCCCAGACATCGCACACGCCCTGGTCCAGGCCCACGCCGGCATGCTGGCGGGCGAGCCTCGCACACAAGACCTGAGCGAACAGGACCGCGCAGCCGGCTGGGACACGGAACACGCAGGTGTCTTGCAGGCCTGCCGTTGGCTCGGATTTCTGGAACAGGATGCCCAATGCGTGGCCCAGGCCTGGCAAAGGCAGAGCCGGCGAACCGGGTCTTTTTCATTGACCGATTGGCCCACACTGGCGCAAGACTTTGGCATCCAGACCTCTGCCAGGGAAAAACCTTTTGCAGCCTGCCCGCAGCACTTGGGCTTGTATGCGGTTTTGCCCGATGCCCAATGGGTCGGCCGCATGGCCAGGGCGGGGGTCAAAACCTTGCAGTTGCGATTCAAGTCCGAAGACCCGGACGCCATCCGACTGGAAGTTCGCCATGCCATCCAATCCGTGCAGGGCACTGGCAGCCTGCTGTTCATCAACGACCACTGGCAAATCGCGATCGAAGAAGGTGCCTATGGCGTCCATCTGGGCCAAGAGGACATGGACGATGCCCCTCTTGAACAACTGAGACAGGCGGGCTTGCGCCTGGGGCTCAGCACCCACGGATATGCCGAAATGCTCCGCGCCGATGCCGCCAGCCCCAGCTATCTGGCGCTGGGGGCGATTTTCCCGACCACCCTCAAGCGGATGCAAACTGCCCCCCAAGGCCTGTCGCGTCTGCATGCCTATGCCCGATTGATGCAACACCATGCTTTGGTGGCAATTGGCGGGATCGATGAACCCCGCATGCCCGAGGTGCTTCAAAGTGGCGTCGGCTCTGTCGCCGTGGTCCGTGCCATCACCGGGGCCAGCCATCCCGAACAGGCCGCCAAGGCCTTGCAGCACTTGGTTGAAAAATTGCAAAAAACTGCGCCCCCCTCTCAAAACAGCCTCAAAATCGACCTATAATTGCAAGCTGTTCCTCAATAGCTCAGTCGGTAGAGCGCCGGACTGTTAATCCGTAGGTCCCTGGTTCGAGCCCAGGTTGAGGAGCCAAAAACTCGAATGAAATCAAGGGGTTACGTGAAAACGTAGCCCCTTTTTCTTTGGCGAACCACTAAACACCAAACTTTAGTGGTTTAGAGACCTACCAGCTTGCTATATTTTTGAAATTAGCAGCACCCTAAGGAACACTGATGTCATTGATCAATCTGTGGAGGGCGACTCCCGACACCGTCCTGGGCATGTCCCTGCCTACGGTGGTTCGCATGGCAATTGATCCAGACAACAGCCTAAAGGATGGCAGCGCTGGCTCATTGGCATTCAGGCAGTTCCTCAAAGAAATCGACAGCAAGAAACTTGCATCCTTCGCCACCTATTGCCTTGAAAATGCTTTCACCGACAGTGGGCAAGTACTCCAGGACATCGTGAACGAAATTGGCAGGAGGCTGGGGTTCACCGCAGAAAATGGTCGATACAGAGGCGTCAGAAATGACATCGGCTACGACGGTATTTGGGCGGCAAACGGACAAAGCCTCGTCGTAGAGGTCAAGACGACTGACGCCTACACAATCCGTCTGGACACCATCGCCACCTATCGGGATCGGCTTGTAGAAGAAAACCGCATCCCAAAAGAAACACCCATATTGATTGTCATTGGAAGAAATGACACCTCTTCTCTTGAGGCACAAGTTCGTGGATCACGCCACGCATGGTCAATGAGAATCGTAGGCATCGATGCACTAATCAAACTCATGGAGGTGAATCTCTCGACTACAAGCGATGATGTCACTGAAAAAATTCATACGATCCTACGTCCTTTCGAATACACCAGGATTGATCAGATCGTCGACGTAGTTTTCACTACAGTCGAGGACAAAGAACAGCAAATCGAAGAGGAAATTTCCCCAGCAACCCTTGAGACAGAACAGGAACGTCGCACACAGCAACGTACACCAAGGGAGCTCATCGACAGTAAAAAAATAGCGTCTATCGAAAGACTTGCAAAGCGTGAATCAGCAGCAATTCAAAAGCGGCGTAACTCACTTTACTCAGATCCTGGAGACGATGTACATGCCGTCGTTGTGGTCTCAAAGAGATATGACGATGATGGATACTGGTACGCTTACCATGAGGACCCACAGCGTAAGTTCCTGTCACAGGGGAAAAAGGGCTTCCTCGTACTGAGTATGACCGACAAGGACTTCGCTTTCGCTGTTCCATTCGATGCCATGGAGGCAGTCTGGAGCGACCTTCACCAGACAGTTTTAGATAGCGGACGAATCTACAAGCATCTGCTGACCTACGAAGTTAACGGTAAGTTCTTTCTTCGAATCAGGAATGTTGACACTCACCTAGAGCTGGATCCCTACAAGGTTTGATCGTTCTGGGGTAAGCCTGCAAGAGCGTCCTCTTTACTCCCATGAAAGTCATCTTGCGTTCTTGTGAAGCGCTCATCCACTCAGCAATGTCACGGTACCCTGCACCAGCCTCACGCATGGTCTGCATTTGTCGAATCACGGCTTGCTCGTCCTCGCGGGGAACCTTAACGCCATCGATAACGTCATAACCAAAGGCGCGCTTGCCACCCGTGAACTTGCCCTGAGCCTTCTTGAGCTGCTTAACCTCACGAATCCGCGTTGCAATCCGTTCTCGTTCAAAGGTAGCAAAAGCAGACAGGATGGTGAACACGATAGCGCCGATACCGTTACCCGTGACATCACCACCCAGGTCAATGAAGTGGACTGAAATGCCCCGCCCTTTTAACTCGTGCAGGACGTTCAGCGCGTTGCGGGTGTTTCTGAAAGCACGGTCCAGCTTGGGAAAGATCACCAGGTCACCAGCTTGCAAAGTAGCAAAGAGCCGTGAACCCTCGGGACGCTCTTGGAACTCAGTACTGCCACTTACGCCTGCTTCCACGTAAACGTTCTCGTCGGAGAGGACTAGCCCCTTAGATGCGGCGTAACTGGTGACTTGACGGCGTTGAGCTTCCAACGACTCGCCTTCTCTGGCTTGAGTCAACGTAGAGACTCTGATATAACCAACAACATTCATGATAAATTACATAAGTTCAACATAACACGAATCTTCGCTTTAATGAGAATTAAAGTAAACATTCAAGAGCAAATGTTTGTTACTGGTAAACAACCCTGTAACGTGGATTACGAATGGTTTTGAAAAATGAGTTCTATACCAAAAACGACTGTCGGTTTTAAAATAAACTTCTTTGATGTTGTTGAGGGAAATAGTGGCACTAAATTCGCACAACCGATAATTGAACTTTCAACGCTCAGTGCAATACC
>Ga0255134_1000343_pt1 | contig 11387 bp, 8 predicted proteins | sample Law_Law_RepC_8d_FD_188550 | JGI IMG/M metagenome (GOLD analysis project Ga0255134, IMG submission 188550) | Freshwater microbial communities from St. Lawrence River, New York, United States - Law_Law_RepC_8d | ecosystem: Environmental > Aquatic > Freshwater > River | place: USA: New York... | reverse complement strand
AGGCCAGCATGCGCTGCCAGCCGTCTTCGGCTGCCGGCTTGCGGTAACTGGACCGGTAATCGGCATGAAAGGCGTGCGGGGCCTCAGGATAAACCACAAACTCACTGGCTTTGGCCGCCGCAGGCCCAACCGCCAACTCGGCTTTCATCTTATCCACCGTGTCAAGGGGGATGCCCGTGTCGGCGGCGCCATACAAACCCAACACCGGTGCCTTCAGTTGGCCCGCCAGAGCCACGGGGTGGGCGGGGGTCTGCGCCGTGGCGTTGCCCACCAGTCGGCCATACCAGGCCACGCCCGCCTTGAGCCTGGGCTGGTGCGCAGCATACAGCCAGGTGATGCGGCCACCCCAGCAAAAACCGGTGATGGCCAACTTGTCGGTGTTGCCCCCATGGGCCGCCGCCCAGGCCACACAGGCGTCCAGGTCGCCCATGACCTGCGCGTCGGGCACTTTGGAGATGATCTCGGCTTGTAATTTGGCGATTTCGCCGTACTCGCTGGGGTCGCCCTGGCGCACAAACAACTCGGGGGCTATGGCGAGATAACCAGCTTGGGCCAGGCGGCGCGCGACGTCGGCGATGTACTCGTGGACTCCGAAAATCTCGGAAATCACCAGCACCACCGGCAAACCGGTCTTGCCCGCAGGGGCACTGCGGTAAGCGGGCATCTTGAAGCCGTTCACATCGATCGTCACCTCGCCCGAGACCAGGCCCGTCGCGGGGGTCTTGATGGCCGTTTGCGCCATGATCGGCATCGCCGACGCGGCGTAACCCACGCCCAAAGCGGCTTTCAGGGCCGTGCGGCGGGTGGCCACGGCATCCCCCATGTGCCCGCCCAGCAGGGCTTGCGTGTCTTCAATCAGGTTGTTGTTCAAGGGGCATCTCCTCGGGCTTGGCACAAAAGGGCGTTATCTTGGCACAGTCGTTGCCGGTTTGCACAGCAGGCCCCCTCTGTCCGCCCATCGGGGCCCATTAAACTGCCGCCATGCCCGACACGCCCTTGCCTGTTTTGTATTCTTTCCGCCGCTGCCCCTATGCCATGCGGGCCAGGCTGGCCTTGCACGCCAGCGGTGTGGTCCATGCGCACCGCGAAGTGGTGCTGAAAAACAAACCCGCCCACATGCTGGCCCTCTCGCCCAAGGGCACCGTGCCGGTGCTGTGGCTGCCGCAAGAGGCACGGGTGTTGGACGAGAGCCTGGACATCATGCGCTGGGCCCTGCAGCAACATGACCCGATGTCCTGGTGGCCCGCCACGGATGCGGCCCTGGCCGATGCCATGGCTTTGATCGCGCACAACGACGGCCCCTTCAAACAGCAACTGGACCGCTACAAATACCCCAACCGATCGGGCCTGAGCAGCGGTCAAGCGGACCGCGATCTGGCCGCCGTCTGGCTGATGCGGCTGGACGAGCGGCTACGGGCTCAGCCTTTTCTGTCGGGCGGGCATTGGGGCCTGGCCGATGCGGCCATCGCGCCCTTTGTGCGGCAATATGCCCACACCGACCCTGGCTGGTTTGCGGCGCAGACTTGGCACGCCTTGGCCGCCTGGTTGGCAGCGTTCGAAGGCTCTGCACGGTTCGAGGCCATCATGCACAAGCACGCGCCCTGGCCAGAGTCGGCTCAAACCCTGTAGGAGCCCACCCCGTGGGCGATGGGCCTGTTGCACACCCGGCAAACCATCGCCCACAGGGGTGGGCTCCTACGGGGATCGGTTTTGGTTCAACCATCGCCCACAGGGGGGGGCTCCTACGGGGATCGGTTTTGGTTCAACCATCGCCCACAGGGGGGGCTCCCACGACGAAGGGCCAGCATGATGGGGGTCAGTCGGCGCTGCCTTGTAGGAGCCCACCCCGTGGGCGATGGGCCTGGCACAGGCCCTGGACCACGTGCCAAGGCGCAGCATCAGTGCGCCTGCTCCCAGTTCGGGCCAAAGCCGACTTCGGCCAACAGCGGCACCTTCAGGTCGGCCACACCGGCCATGATGCGCGGCACCTCGGTGCGCACCCACTCGATTTCAGCCTGGGGCACCTCGAATACCAGTTCGTCGTGCACCTGCATGATGACCTTGGTGGCCTTGCCTTGCTCGTCCAGCGCTTGTTGCACCGCCACCATGCTCAGCTTGATCAGGTCGGCCGCCGTGCCCTGCATGGGCGCGTTGATGGCGGCGCGCTCGGCGCCAGCGCGGCGCGGGCCGTTGGGGCTGTTGATCTCGGGCAGCATCAGGCGCCGGCCAAACACCGTCTCGACATAGCCCAGCGCCTTGGCCTGCTCGCGGGTGGCGTCCATGTAGTGCTTGACGCCTGCAAAGCGCTCGAAATAACGCGCGATGTAGTTCTTGGCGGCGGTGTTGTCGATGGTCAGCGCCTTGGCCAGGCCAAATGCGCTCATGCCATAAATCAGGCCAAAGTTGATCGTCTTGGCGTAGCGGCGCTGCTCGCTGCTCACCGTCTCGGGCGTGAGGCCGAACACCTCGGCGGCGGTGGCCTTGTGCACGTCCAGGCCCTCGTGAAAGGCTTTGAGCAAGGCCGCGTCATCGCTCAGGTGCGCCATGATGCGCAGCTCGATCTGGCTGTAGTCGGCGCTGGCGATCACGCAGCCGGGCGGGGCCACAAAGGCCTCGCGCACCTTGCGGCCCTCGGCGGTGCGCACCGGGATGTTTTGCAAATTGGGCTCGTTGCTCGACAGCCGCCCGGTGACCGCCACCGCCTGCGCGTAGTGGGTGTGCACCCGTCCGGTGCGTGGCAAGGCCAGCTGGGCCAGCTTGTCGGTGTAGGTGCCCTTGAGCTTGGAGAGGCTGCGGTGCTCCAGGATGCGGGCAGGCAGCGGAAAGTCTTCGGCCAGTTTTTCCAGCACCTCTTCGTCGGTACTGCGCGCGCCGGTGGCGGTCTTCTTGACCACGGGCAGGCCCAGCTTGTCGAAAAAGATCTCACCCAACTGCTTGGGGCTGGAGAGGTTGAAGGGCTGGCCAGCGATCTCGTAGGCCTCGGTCTCGAGCTGCACGATGCGCTCGCCCAGCGCCTGGCTTTGCGCGGCCAGCGTGGGCGCGTCGATCAGCACACCGTTGCGCTCGATGCGGTACAGCGCCTCGCTGGTCTGGATCTCCAGGTCGTAGACGAACTTCAGGCCCGCATGCGCCTCAATTTGCGGCCACAGCGCCAGGTGCACGTCCAGGCACTGGTCGGCGTCCTCACAAGCGTAATGCGCGGCCTTGTCGACCTCCACCTGGGCAAATGGGATCTGGTGCGCGCCCTTGCCGCACAGGTCTTCGTAACTCACGCCCCGGCGGCCCACATGGCGCTCGGCCAGGCTGCTGAGGCCATGCGGCTTGTGCACCTCCAGCACATAGCTTTGCAGCATGGTGTCGTGGGCATAGCCCTGCACCTCGATGCCGTGGTTGGCGAACACATGGCGGTCGTATTTGATGTTCTGGCCCAGCTTGGGGCGGGCCGGGTTTTCCAGCCAGGCACCTCGGCCAGGGGCAGTTGTTCGGGGGCCCCGGGGCCGCTGTGGGCCAGCGGGATGTAGGCCGCCTCACCCGCTTTCACACTCAGCGAGATGCCCACGATCTCGGCGCGCATGGCGTCCAGCGAGGTGGTTTCGGTGTCGATGGCGGTGAGCGGGGCTTGCGCGATGCGCTCCAGCCATTGGTCCAACAGCGCCCAGTCGAGCACCGTGTCGTATTGCAAGTCACCTTGGACGGCGCTGGCGGTGCTGTCCAATTCGGGCAAGCCCGCAGGCGCATCGGCCGCAGGCTCGCCAAACAGGTCGCCCATGCCGGTGTCTTTGGGCGGGGCGGTTTTGGCCTTGGGCGCGGGCGCTGGCATGGCGCCGCCGAGCGACTGCACCAGACCCCGAAAGCCATAGGTTTGGTAAAAATTCAGCAACTTGTCCTTGTCGGGCGCGTGCAGGTGCAAGCCGTCCAGCGCGGGCAAGCCGGGCACCCAGGCGTTCAGGTCGCAATCGGTTTTCATGGTCACCAGGGCCCGGCCTTTGGGCAACCAGTCCACCGCCTGGCGCAGGTTCTCGCCGGCCACGCCCTTGATCTCATCGGCGTGCGCCATCAGCTTGTCGAGCGAGCCGTATTCGAGCAGCCACTTGGCCGCGGTCTTGGGGCCAACCTTGTGCACGCCGGGCACGTTGTCCACCGGGTCGCCCACCAGGGTCTGGTAGTCGATCATGAGCGAGGGCGGCACGCCAAACTCTTCGGTCACGCCCGCCACATCGCGCACCTTGCCGTTCATGGTGTCGATGATGGTGATGTGCGGGTTCACCAACTGGCTCAAATCCTTGTCGCCACTGGACACCGTCACCCCGATGCCTTGCTGCGCGGCGGTGTGCGCCAACGTGGCGATCACGTCGTCGGCCTCCACCCCCGGCACGTCCAGCACCGTCCAGCCCATCAGGCGCACCAGTTCGTGGATCGGCTCGATTTGTGCGCGCAAATCGTCGGGCATGGGGCTGCGGTTGGCCTTGTACTCGGGGTACATCTCGTCGCGAAAGGTCGGGCCCTTGGCGTCGAACACGCAGGCGGCGTAGGTGGCCGGCACGTCCTTGCGCAGCCGCTCCATCATGTTGATCATGCCCCGGATCGCCCCGGTGGCGGGGCTTGTCGGGTCACCCGGCACGGCCCGCAGGTCGGGCATGGCGTGGAAGGCGCGGTACAGGTAACTGGAGCCGTCGACCAGCAGCAAGCTGGGTGTTGTGACGGACTGGGCATTGACGGAGGCGGTTTCTGGGGTGTTTTCACTCATCCCCGCATTGTGCACGGCCACACCCGGGCTGACCGGCCCGGTCAACCAGGAATTTCAGGCTCCACCAAATGGACCAATTGCGCCAGCGATTCCTGCCAGCCGAGGTAACACATCTCCAGCGGAATCACATCCGGAATGCCTGACTGCACGATGGTGAGCTCGGTGCCGCACAGCACAGGCTTGAGGCTCACCGTGACTTCGATCACCCCCGGCAGGTTCGGGTCATCGAACTGGTCTGTATAGCGGATCAGCGCGTTGGGAACCAACTCCAGGTACTCACCGCCAAATGCATGGCCGATGCCCGTCGAAAAATTGCAAAACGACAGGCGGAAAGTGCCGCCCACCCTTGGTGCCATGTGGTGCACCTTGCAGGTGAAACCATAAGGCGGTAGCCATTTGGCCAGGGCATCGGCATCCAGAAAAGCGCTGTACACCTTCTCAGGCGAGGTTTTCAGCACACGGTGCAAGCGAACGGTTCGCTCGGACTGGCTGTCGGCTGGGCTGTCTGACATGGGTCACTCCTGTACGCGGTAGACACGAAGCAGGATAACTGACCACGCGCACCATGGACCGCAGACGTCAGACCGGCCATGCCCCCGCCTACAATCACCGCATTCATCCACCTTGCGGCCAGACAAGAGGCCACCGATTGCAACCATGGCGGTATACACCGAAGTCACTGAAGCCCAGGCCGACGACCTGATGCAGGCCTTGAACCTGGGCCAGCTCACCGCATTGCGCGGCATCGAGGGCGGCATTGAAAACACCAACTACTTCGCCACGACGACCCAAGGTGAGTTTGTGCTCACCTTGTTCGAGCGCCTCACGCACGAACAACTGCCCTTTTACCTGCTGCTGATGAAACACCTGGCCGGGCACGGCATCCCAGTGCCCGACCCGGCGGCCAACCGCGATGGCGACGTGCTGCACACCCTGAACGGCAAACCGGCGGCCGTGGTCAACAAACTGGCCGGCAAAAGCCAGCTGCAGCCGCAGACCGTGCACTGCGCCGCCGTGGGCGAGATGCTGGCGCGCATGCATCTGGCCGGCGCCGACTACAACCGCCAGCAGCCCAACCTGCGCGGTCTGCCCTGGTGGAACGAAACCATGCCCGTGGTGCTGCCGCACCTGGACAGCGCCCAAGCCGACCTGCTGCGCAGCGAACTGGCCTACCAGAACCATGTGGCGGCCAGCGCCGCTTACGCCGCGCTGCCCCGGGGCCCGGTGCATGCCGACCTGTTCCGCGACAACGTGATGTTCGACGGCGAGCAACTGACGGGGTTTTTTGATTTTTACTTTGCCGGTGTCGACACCTGGCTGTTCGATCTGGCCGTGTGCCTGAACGACTGGTGCATTGACCTGCCCACTGGCGTGCACCACCAGGAACGCGCCCAAGCCATGCTCAAGGCTTACCAACAGGTTCGCCCCTTGACGGCGGCCGAGCGCGATTTGCTCCCCGCCGTTTTGCGTGCCGGTGCACTGCGTTTCTGGATTTCCAGACTCTGGGACTACCATCTGCCCCGAGAAGCGGCCATGCTCACCCCGCACGACCCGACCCATTTCGAACGCGTGTTGCAGGACCGCATCCACCACCCTGTTTCCTTGTCTGCCATCCACTGAGCACCATGAATCTGCAAATCGTTCCCGCCAGCGCAGGCTTCAAATGGGCCAAGCAGGGCATGCGCACTTTCTGGCGTCAGCCACTGGCCCTGTCGGGCTTGTTCTTCCTGTTCATGATCACGGTGTCGATCGTCTCGATCGTCCCCTTTGTCGGCAGCGCTTTGGCCCTCATCGTGTTGCCCGGGCTCACGCTGGGCATGATGGCCGCCACCCAAACCGCTTCGGAGGGCAAGTTCCCCATGCCTGGCGTGCTGTTTGTGGCTTTCAAGGCCGGACCCCACCGCAAAACCATGCTCCATCTGGGCGGCTTGTATGCCGTGATTTTTCTGGCGGTGATGCTGATCTCCACGCTGGCCGACGGCGGGACCTTTGCCAAGGTGTACTTTGGCGGCGCCCAAATGACGCCGGAGGTGGTCAGCGCCGACGCATTCCAGACGGCCTTGTGGGTATCGATGCTGTTTTACATCCCACTGTCCATGATGTTCTGGCATGCGCCTGCGCTGGTGCACTGGTACGGCATGCCCGCGGTCAAAAGCCTGTTTTTCAGCTTCGTGGCCTGCTGGCGCAATCTCAAGGCGTTTGCAGTTTATGTGCTGGCCTGGGGCATGATTTTCATGGCCACAGGCGTTCTGGCCTTGCTCATCGCCAGTTTGATGGGCAATCCCCAATTGATGACCTCGGCGTTCCTGCCGATGGCACTGATGGTGGCGGCCATGTTCTTCACGTCCATGCTCTATTCTGTGCGCGACTGTTTCTCGACCGATGTCTACGACGAACAAGCCGCGCCGCCCCAGCCCGAGCCTTGATCAGTGCTGATGCCCATGCGCACCATGCGCGTGGCGGTGCGTCACTTCCTCGGCAGAAGCGGCACGGACCTCCAGCACCTTGAGTGAGAGGATGAGGTGTTGACCCGCCCATGGATGGTTGCCATCCAGCATGACCTGGTCGCCCTTAATTTTCATCACATTGAAAACCTGCTCACGGCCATCGGCCGTGCGTCCACGCAGCTGACCGCCCACCTTGACCCCTGGGGGAAATTCACGCTTGGGAATGGTCTGCAGGAGGCTCTCATCGCGTTCGCCAAAGGCATCGGCAGGAGCGAGCTTCAATGTGGTGGCAAATCCCTGCTCCTGTCCCTCCAGCGCTTGTTCGATCTTGGGCAAGGTGTTGTCGTAACCGCCATGAAGATAGGACGTGGGTTCTTGCGCCTTGTCGAGCAGTTGGCCTTGGGCGTTGGTCACCTTGTACTGCATGGTGACGACGGTGTTCTGGGTGATTTTCATGGGCACTTTCAAAAAAAATCAGGCTTGTACCACGGTGAGTTTGGCCACGCTCAGCGCCAGCCATTTGATGCCGTGGCGAGGAAAATTGACCTGGGCGCGGGCGTCGGTCCCCACACCTTCCACAGCGAGGACTTTGCCCTCACCAAACTTGTTATGGAAAACGGTTTTACCGACGCTGACGCCGTGCTCAGGCTCGGTTTTTTGCACCGGCAGTGGCGGGCTCTTATAGGTTTCGGTGCTCAGGCTGCTCTGCCCCCAAGCCGGACGCGCATGGCGATTGAAGGCCGGGGTTTGCGGCCATCCCGCTGATGCGCCCGAGCCGCCGGCGCCTGTGCTGCCCAGGTTGGAAAATCCGCCATTTTTGGGCGTGACCCACTTCAGACATGCCTCGGGCAGCTCGTCCAGGAAACGGCTTTTCAGGTTGTAGCGGGTCTGGCCGTGCAGCATGCGGGTTTGCGAATGGCTCAGGTACAAGCGCTTGCGCGCACGTGTGATGGCCACGTACATCAAGCGGCGCTCTTCCTCCAGGCCATCAAAATCGTTCATGGCGTTTTCATGCGGAAACAGGCCCTCTTCGAGGCCGGTGATGAACACCGCATCGAACTCCAGCCCCTTGCTGGCGTGCACGGTCATCAGTTGCACCGCGTCTTCTCCGGCTTGCGCCTGGTTGTCGCCCGCTTCCAGCGAAGCATGCGTCAGGAAGGCGGCCAAGGGGCTCATGGTCACGCCGTCGTCGCTGAATTCATCGGTCGGGCCAAGGCCCGGCTCAGGTGTGGCCGTCAAACCCTGGCTGGCCGGGCTTTGTGTCAGCGCTGTGGCGCCCTGCGGCAGGGCCACCGCGCTGCGACCAAAGCCCTCTTGCGTGACAAAACTTTCGGCAGCGTTGACCAGTTCTTCCAGGTTCTCCACCCGGTCCGCGCCTTCCTTTTCGGTGCGGTAGTGGTTCACCAGCCCCGTCTTGTCCAGCACCAGGTCAATGATCTCGCGCAATGTCAGGCCCTCGGTCTGTTCGCGCAACACATCGACCATGGCCACAAAAGCCGCCAGATTGGCCCCGGCCTTGCCAGTGGTGGCGCTGACGGCGTCGTGCAAAGAGCAGCCCGCGGCGCGGGCCGCATCCTGCAGCAGCTCGATGCTGCGTGCCCCAATGCCCCGCGGCGGAAAGTTGACCACCCGCAAAAAACTGGTGTCGTCGTTGGGGTTCTCCATCAGGCGCAGGTAAGCCAGCGCGTGCTTGATCTCGGCCCGTTCAAAAAAGCGCAGCCCCCCGTACACCCGGTACGGGAAACCGGCATTGAACAAGGCCGTCTCGAGCACCCGACTTTGCGCGTTGCTGCGGTACAGCAGTGCGATTTCCTTGCGCTCGAAGCCGTCGTGCTTGACCAGGTTGCGCAACTCGTCGACCAGCCACTGCGCCTCGGCAAAGTCGGACGGCGACTCCACCACCCGCACCGGCTCGCCTGCGCCTTGGGTCGTGCGCAGGGTTTTGCCCAGGCGGGTCTTGTTGTGGCTGATCAGGTGGTTGGCCGAGTCGAGGATATTGCTGTAGCTGCGGTAGTTTTGCTCGAGCTTGATTTGATGATGCACCTGAAACTCACGCACGAAATCGGCCATGTTGCCCACGCGGGCACCGCGAAAGGCATAGATGCTCTGGTCGTCGTCGCCGACGGCCAGGATGGCGCCCTCGCTGCCCTCTCCCGGCAATCCCACCAGCAGCTTGAGCCAGGCATATTGCAATTTGTTGGTGTCCTGGAACTCGTCCACCAGCACGTGGCGAAAGCGCCTGCGGTAATGCTCACGCACATGCGGGTTGTCACGCAGCAATTCGTATGAGCGCAGCATCAGCTCGCCAAAATCGACCACGCCCTCGCGCTGGCACTGCTCTTCGTACAGCTGGTACAGCTCCACCTTGCGGCGGGTGTCGTCGTCGCGCACCGGCACATCGCCCGGGCGCTGGCCGTCTTCCTTGCACCCGGCCACGAAATACTGCAAAGACTTGGGCGCAAACCGGTCTTCGTCCACGTTGAACTGCTTGCACAGCCGCTTGATCGCCGACAACTGGTCTTGCGTGTCCAGGATCTGGAAGGTCTGCGGCAAGCCCGCCAACTGGTGATGCGCGCGCAAAAAGCGGTTGCACAGGCCATGAAAAGTGCCGATCCACATGGCGTTCACGTTCACTGGCAGCAGGGACTGCAGGCGCAGCTTCATTTCCTTGGCGGCCTTGTTGGTGAAGGTCACCGCCAAAATGCCTGCAGGCGACACTTGGGAAGTTTGCAGCAACCAAGCGATGCGGGTGGTCAACACGCGGGTTTTCCCAGAACCTGCGCCCGCCAATATCAGTGCATGAGCCGCAGGCAGGGCCACCGCCCGGTGCTGCTCCGCATTGAGCTGAGCGAGCATGGGAGAGGATGTGTTCGGTGGGGTGTCAGACTGCATGGGGAGATTGTAGGAAGTTCGCATGGCCACTGCCCCCCGATCAGGACGGGGTATGAGGATGGGGCGCCTGGACCGTGTTTCGTCGACTTCGGGACAGCTGAAAGGGGCCCGCCGTGCCACCATGTCAACCAACCTTCACGCCCCAGCCCGACGTTCCCATGATGCCTGACACCGGTCACCCGCCGCCACGCCGCAAGCCAGGGCGAAGCCGGGCCGGCTTGTTCAAAAGGGCTGAAAAGTGAAGTCTTTTTACGGCTGGCGCATGGTGGGCGCGGCTTGCGGGATCCAGTTTTTGCTGGCCGCATTTCTTACGCAGGCGCTGGGGCTTTACATCGCCGTGTTGTCGGACGAGATGGGCTGGAGCAAAACCACCTTGTCGGGCGCTGCGGCCCTGCAATCGGTCGAAGCGGCCATCGTCGGCCCGGTGCTGGGCTGGGTGATGGACCGGGTGGGACCGCAAAAAATGATCCGCTGGGGGATGGTGCTGTTTGCGGCCGGCTTGCTGCTGCTCAGCCAGGTCGACAGTGTCGGCACCTTCTACGCCAGCGCCATCCTGATGGCCATCGGTGCCAGTTTGGGCGGCTACTTTCCGCTGTCGGTGGCGCTGGTGCAGTGGTTTGAGAAGTTCCGCGCGCGCGCCTTGTCCATCATGAGTCTGGGCCTGGCCATGGGTGGATTGGCGGTGCCGCTGATGGCCTGGTCCATCCAGGTGTGGGGATGGCGGGCCACAGCCGCAGGTTCGGGCCTGCTGGTTTTGCTGACCGGCTTGCCCATGGCCAGCATCATCCGCCGCCGACCTGAGGACCATGGCGAACACGTGGACGGCATTCACCCGGCGCAAGCTGCCGCCGAGCTGGCCCAAGGCCGCCCAGCGCCCCAGGTGCAGATCGAATTCACCGTGGCGCAAGCGCTGCGCACCCGCGCCTTCTGGATGCTGGCCATCGGCCACGGCCTGGCCTTGCTGGTGGTGTCGGCCGTGAACGTGCACGCCATCACCCACATGAAAGAAGGCCTGGGCTATTCGGTCACCACCGCCAGCTGGGTGATCCTGATCATGACCTTTGCCCAACTGGCCGGCGTGCTGATGGGCGCCGGCATGGGCGACTGGTTCGACAAAAGAAAGGTGGCCGCCCTGTGCATGCTGGCCCACGGCATTGGCATGCTGTGTCTGACCTTCGCCAACCACATGGCCATGCTGGTGGCGTTCGGGCTGTTTCATGGCGTGGCCTGGGGCCTGCGCGGTCCCTTCATGCAAGCCATCCGAGCCGATTATTTTGGGCGCAATGCCATCGGTCTCATCC
>Ga0255134_1000290_pt1 | contig 12529 bp, 10 predicted proteins | sample Law_Law_RepC_8d_FD_188550 | JGI IMG/M metagenome (GOLD analysis project Ga0255134, IMG submission 188550) | Freshwater microbial communities from St. Lawrence River, New York, United States - Law_Law_RepC_8d | ecosystem: Environmental > Aquatic > Freshwater > River | place: USA: New York... | reverse complement strand
AGCTGGATCGGTTAACGCCAGACCAGGTATATTTTGATTCGCTGCCATTACCCATGGCGGCATAAACCGATGGACGTGATTCACTTATGAATCGGGTTTGGTTGTCCAGATAAGCGGAGCCACCTCTGCCTTCGTCCTGAATGCGCCCCAGGGCATCGCCGCCCTGACGCACGCCGCAGTCCAGCAGCACGCGGCCGAGGGCGGGAGAGTCGAGCAGATGGCACGAGCCTGTAACTTCCTGTGCTGCGCCGTGAAAAGTAATGGTAGCCACGAGAGTACTCCTGAGTGGTGCTGCGGGTTCAATCCTTGCTGGGTGTGCCCGGACTGTCGGCCAGACCAGCGGCAGCCTTTGGCTGCGCGCTGAACAGAATATCTGCATACCAGGCCTGCAACGCAGCGCCTGTATTGTCGGTGTCGGTCATGATGGCGACAGCGTCGATGCGGTCGAGTTCTTCACCGAAGGCAGCAAACCAGTCGGCACGAATGTCCCGTGAATGCCATTGCCATTGCCCGGCCAGGTCGTCGCCGGAGTCCACAGCGATCATCTGCGTGTCGATGCCTGCCAGCGGGCTCGTCCACCGCGTGCCCACCGGTTGCGAATTGGACCATACATAGTTGAGGACCCTGGCGCGCCAGAAGGTCAGGCCGCCATTGCGCACCACATAGACCCGTGCCGGAAAATCGTCGCCATCATGGCTGCGCTCGTTGATATCGGTGCCCAGTGTGCGGTCGATGCGCCAGCGCCATTGCAGGTAAGGCGTTCTGTTCAGATCAATGTTGCGGCGCTGGTACAGGGCGCTGGCGCTGTCGTCTGCCCGTGCGCGCACCACCCGTTTGCCGTCCAGCAGAACGCCGCGATATTCCGTGGTGGTTGAGAAGATGCGATCTTCCCAGTGCAACATGTCTATGGCATTGAACACTGCCTCATCCTGGGCGTGAACTCCCTGTGTGCACAGCCCGAGGGCGGCGCTCGCTATGGCTTTTGACAATGGCTTCATTTAGGCTTTGGCGCAGTTCAGAAAGTGTTTGAACAGTAGCAGCAAACCTTCCTTCAAGACAAATTCCGGTAGCGTGAGCCATGAATGACAACAAGAACAACAAGCATGAAACATCGCTCGACAAGGTGGCAGGCAATGGTCTGCTGAGCAGACGTCACCTGCTGGGTCTGAGTCTCGCCGGCGCTGGTGCTGCCGTGGCCGGCAATGTGCTGGGTGCGGAAGCTCCCGCGCTGAGTATGCCCGCCTGGTCCCGCAGTCCTGGCCGCGGGCCGTCGGAGTACGGCAATCCGTCGACATTCGCTGCAGGCATCAAGCGCCTGGCGCCGCCGCCCAACGCGACGCTGCCTGGTGGAGGTGCCTCGCGCACGCCGCTGCACCTGCTGCAGGGCATCATCACGCCGAACTCGCTGCATTTCGAACGCCACCATGCGGGTGTCCCCGACATCGATCCTGCGCAACATCGCCTTGTCATCAACGGGCTGGTGCGCCAGCCGCTGATGTTCAGCTACGAAGATCTGCTCGCCTATCCCATGGAAAGCCGCATCCTGTTCCTGGAGTGCTCCGGCAACAGTGGCGGAGCAGCCGGACCCACGGCGGCAGACACCAGTGCCGGCGGGCTGCATGGTCTGCTGTCCTGTGCCGAGTGGACAGGCGTTCGATTGTCCACTCTGCTGGACGAAGCCGGTGTGCTGCCAGAGGCCAGCTGGGTCAGCTCGACGGGAGCCGATGGAGCCAGCCTCGGTCGCTCGATCCCTCTGAACAAGGCCCTGCGCGATGTCTTCATCGCCCTGTACCAGAATGGTGAGCCGATCAGGCCGGAGCAGGGCTACCCCATGCGCCTGTTCGTGCCGGGCTGGGAAGGCAATGTCAGCGTCAAGTGGCTGACCCAGATCAAGCTCACCGACATGGCGGCCAATTTCAAGGACGAGACCTCGCGTTACACCGAGCTGCTCCCTGACGGCAAGGCACTGCAGTTCACGTTCCCGATGGGCACCAAGTCTGTCATCACCTCGCCTTCCGGGCAGATGACGCTGCGGCGGCAGGGCATTCACGAGATCACCGGGCTGGCCTGGTCGGGCCGCGGCGCGATTCGGCGCGTGGAAGTCTCTGCCGATGGCGGGCGCAGCTGGGCCGATGCCCATCTCGAACCGAATCAGCTGGAACTGGCGCTGGCACGTTTCCGCCTGCCCTGGCTCTGGGAGGGTGGGCCCGCCGTGCTGCAAAGCCGGGCCACCGACTCTGCGGGCAATGTGCAGCCCACCCGCGACGTGTTCCTGAACACCTACAGCCCTGCCAATCGCTACCACTTCAATGGCATTCAGAGCTGGGCAGTGTCTGCCCAGGGCGAGGTGAAAAATGTCTACGCCTGATCTGAAATCATTAGTGCTTGCCGGCACCATCGGTGCGGTGTTGTCAGTGTCTTCCCTCGTGCTCGCCGCTGACGCTCCAGTGCGCCTCGGCACACCTGTCACAGAGGCACAACTGTCGGAGATTGACCTCATCGTGATGCCCGATGGCAAAGGGCTGCCAGCGGGTTCGGGCACTGCCGCCCAGGGGCAGGCGGTGTACGACCAGCAATGCGCAGCCTGTCACGGCGCGCTGGGGGAAGGCACGCAGGGCGTTCCGGCTCTGGCTGGCGGCGCATTGACGGGCACGCCCATCCTGATGACAGCGGGCAGCTACTGGCCCCATGCGTCCACCCTGTATGACTACATCCGTCGCGCCATGCCCCCCACGGCGCCCAAGTCCCTCAGCAACACCGAGGTCTATCAGGTCGTGGCCTATGTGCTGCATCTGAGCGGTATTGTCGAACGCGACTTCGTGCTGGACGCCAGCAGCCTTCCCCAGGTGCAGATGCCCAATCGCGATGGCTTCGTCGATCGCAGTCAGGAACAGTGAGTCCCCTCGTCCCGGCGACACCGCAGCTGCGCGATCCAGAATTGTTTCGCGAACTCGGCTGCATCGACGGGGCGTGGGTGTCTGCCGATTCCGGCGCCACCATTGCCATACACAATCCCGCAGATGCTTCCCTGCTGGGCCACGTGCCCCGCATGGGAGCTGTCGAGACCGATCGCGCCGTCGCCGCCGCCGGGCGGGCCTTGCCTGCCTGGCGTGGGCTGACTGCCGGTTCGCGGGCACGCCTGCTGCGTGACTGGTTCAACCTGATCATGGCCCACCAGGAAGACCTGGCGCGGCTGATGACACTGGAGCAGGGCAAGCCCCTCGCCGAAGCCCGCAACGAGATTGCCTATGCCGCCTCCTTCATCGAGTGGTTCGCGGAAGAAGGCAAGCGCGTCTACGGGGATACGATTCCGGGGCATCAGACCGACAAACGCATCCTTGTGATCCGGCAGCCAGTTGGCGTTACCGCCGCCATCACGCCCTGGAACTTCCCCGCCGCCATGCTCACCCGCAAGGCCGGAGCCGCATTGGCCGCCGGTTGCACCCATGGTGGCCAAGCCGGCCTCGCAGACCCCGTTCTCGGCACTGGCACTGGTGGCCCTGGCGCAGCGTGCCGGCATCCCGGCCGGTGTGCTCAACATTGTGACCGGCGATGCAGCCGCCATAGGCAGCGCACTGTGCAGCAATCCCACCGTGCGCAAACTGTCGTTTACCGGTTCGACGGAAGTCGGGCGGAAACTACTGGCGCAATGCGCGCCGGACATCAAGAAGGTTTCTCTGGAGCTGGGTGGCAACGCGCCCTTCATCGTCTTCGACGACGCCGATCTGGACGCTGCCGTGCAGGGCGCCCTGGTGGCCAAGTTTCGCAACAATGGTCAAACCTGCGTCTGTGCCAATCGCTTCTACATACACAACTCGGTGTATGACGCGTTTGCGCGCAAGCTGACTTCTGCGATCGAAGCGCTGGTGCCGGGCAACGGACTGCACGAAGGAGTGACTACAGGGCCCCTGATCAATGCGGCGGCGGTGAACAAAGTACAGGAACACGTTGCTGACGCCCTGGCCCGTGGTGCCACTGTTGCCACAGGGGGCATGTCCCACAGGCTGGGCGGGAATTTCTATCAGCCGACGGTGCTGCTGGAGGTTGCTCACGACGCGCAACTGACACAGGAAGAGACGTTCGGACCCATCGCGGCTCTGCTGCGATTCGATACAGAAGAGGAAGTCCTGACCCTTGCCAACAACACTGCCTTTGGCCTCGCCTCCTATCTGTACACACGTGACATCGGGCGCGTATTCAGAATCAGCGAAGCGCTGGAATGTGGCATGGTCGGCGTGAATACCGGATCTATTTCCACAGAAGTGGCACCTTTTGGAGGCATCAAGGCATCCGGGCTCGGCCGCGAAGGCTCCAGATACGGCATCAACGATTATCTTGAAATGAAATACATCTGCCTTTCCATTCTGTGAGGCATGCTCCCGACTGATTGCTCTTCAACACCTTGGTTCGGCAGATCGCGCTTGCGTGGCCGTTCAGCAACTACCGTACTGTGGACACACTGCGTGCCTTCACAACAGTAGATGCGGCTTGCAACTTCAGCGAGGACGCAGCCCTGGGCGGCATGGAATCGATCATGTACGCCCCGTGAGGCTGGTTGGCTCTTGGCCAACTGGCTGGTTGCAAGGCGCCGGCGGTGCAGACACCAAGCACCTGACCTGCAATCTCGCGGGCAGACCGAACATGGCCTGTGCTAGTATCCCGGCTTTTTGAAGTCTTGGTAACGCAACGTGAATAACAATAAATCCCTGAGTGGGCGGTTTTCCCGCCTTGCATTGAGCGCATTTGCGCTGTTCGCCGCCTCTTCGGCCTCGCTTGGTCAGGACGCAGAAATCCCTCCGCCTGCCTTGCCGTACTTCGAGCAGACTGTCGCCGACATCACCCTGGACGGCGTTCCCGACGAGGCCATCTGGCAACAGGTGGCGCCCTTCGATGGCATGCGCGTCATCCGCCCCGATACACTGGCCACGCCCTCGCTGCAGACACAGACCCGCTTCCTCTACACCGAGCGTGGCCTGTATGTGGCAGTGCACAACGAGCAGGCGCCCGAGACGCTGATCGCGCGCATGAGTTCCCGCGATCAGGATCTGGAACGGGATGCCTTCGTGCTTGGGCTGGACCCGTCGGGCAGTGGTCTGTATGGCTATCTGTTGCAGATCAATCTGGGCGACACCCTGAACGATGGCACCATCCTGCCTGAGCGGCAGATCAATCTGCAGTGGGATGGCCCTTGGAACGCACGCACCGCCGTGAGCGCCGACGGCTGGACAGCCGAAATCTATGTGCCCTGGTCCATGATGAGCCTGCCCGCGGCAGGGCAGGAGCGGACGCTTGGCATCTACACCGAGCGGCGCATAGCCCAGACCAATGAGACCTGGTCGATGCCCGCGCTGCCTGATACGGCCCCGGGCTTTCTGTCGGCATTCAGCCGTGTGACTGTGCGGGGCATTGCGCCGCGCCAGCAGCTGACCTGGTATCCCTTCGTCGCCAGCAATTTCGACAACGCCAGTAACGAGCGGGATTCCCGGGTCGGCACCGACATCTACTGGCGGCCCTCGTCCAACCTGCAGCTGGCGGCCACGTTGAACCCGGACTTCGGGTCGGTGGAGTCTGACGACGTCATCGTCAACCTGGATGCCTTCGAAACCTACTATGCCGAGAAGCGCCCCTTTTTCCTGGAGGGGCAGGAAATCTTCATTACCTCGCCCCGCGCCGGGGATGATGGCGGCCCCAGCAATGCCGGGCCGCGTGGCACCGGCGCCCGCGGCCAGCCCACCACCATGCTCAATACGCGGCGCATCGGCGCGACGCCTGACTATGTGCTGCCCGCCGGCGCCACGGTGGATGCCGTCGACCTCGGCCGTCCTGCGGACCTGCTGGGCGCGGTGAAACTGACTGGTCAGTCGGGCAATCTGCGTTACGGCGCCTTCCTCGCCGCCGAAGATGACAGCCAGGTGCGCGGCCTGGATCGCACCGGCAACGCCATCGTCGCCCAGGCTGCTGGCCGCGAGTTTCTGGTGGGGCGACTGCTGTACGAGGACACCTCCGGCGGAGGCCGCCGCGCAATTGGCTGGATGAACACGCAGCTGCAGTCCGATATTGCCGACGCCTCGGTTAACGGAGTGGACTTGCACTACTTCTCGGCCGACACCCGCTGGCTGTTCGATGGCCAGTTGCTGCACAGCGATGTTGCCGGCGAGACCGGCAACGGAATGTTCCTGGACATGAGCTATCTGCCCGACCGCGGCCGCCAGCACCGCTTCGGGGCGGAGTATCTTGACGAGACGCTGGACATCGACGACTTCGGATTCTGGCGCCGCAATGACAGCATCGGTGTGGAGTATCAGTACAAGGTCACCGAATCCGATCTGCCGAATTTCCGCAGCCGCACCCGCAGTGGCATCCTGCGCTATTACTGGAACGCGAAGGGCGAAGGCATCCGCGCCGGCATCTACACCGACCAGGACTGGGTGTTCAACAACAACCACAGCCTCGGCCTGAGCATGAACTACTTCCCGCGTCGCGTGGACGACGAGCTGAGCCGTGGCAATGGCACCTTCAAGATTCCCGAACGCTGGGATGGGCGCCTGAGCTGGACCAGTGACCGTGCCCGCGCCGTGAGTCTGCGCGGCGCGCTCAACATGCAGCAGGAGTACCTGGGCGTGCGCCGGTTGACCGCGTCAGCCGGGGTGGTGTGGCGTCCGGCCGACCGCTTCTCGCTGCAGATGGATGTGGACCGCGTGGACCGCGAGGGCTGGCTGGTCAATCGTGGCGGCGGCCGCATCAATTCCTACGAGACCAAGGAGTGGGCACCGAAGGTGGCCATGGAGTATTTCGTCAGTGCCAAGCAGCAGTTCCGTGTGTCCATGCAGTGGGCCGGCATCGACGCCAATGCGGATGAGTTCTACCGCATCCGCACCGGTCGGCTCGATACCATGGAGCAACTGCTGCCACCGGCGGGGCCGACCCAGGACTTCATCATCAGCCGGCTGAGTTTCCAGGCCCGCTATCGCTGGGAGATCGCGCCTTTGTCAGATCTGTTCGTGGTGTACACACGCGGCAGCAATCTGCCCCGGGATTTCGAAGGCGATACCCATACGCTGTTCACGGAAGCCTGGAACGAGAAAATCATCGACACCTGGGCGATCAAGTTGCGGTATCGGATCGACAGTTAGCAAGTGTCTGCGAATTCCACTGCGCCAGTGCGGCGCGTCAGGCGGCGGGGAGGCCGGCGCTCCGGGCTGCGGCTGACCTGCGCTGCTCCGCAGTGCCCTCTCTCCACAAAATGCCTCAGGTCATTTTGTTGCGCTCGGCGCTGGTCTTTCATGCCGCTGCCCGGAGCGCCGGCCTCCCCGCCGCCTGACGCGCTGTCCAGAAATGTGCCGCCTTCCTGTCCCTTTACCTGGCACTCGCTTTTTGTGAGGAGAATGCTCCGAGTGGACTTTCCCGCTGCGCTTCTCTAGGCTTGGTCCCAGTCAAAATTAAAAGCCCACAGGAGACGAACATGCGCTTTCCCGCGACCATGCTGTTGTGTCTGGCCACCCTGGCCAGCCTTCCCGCCGTGTATGCCCAGGACCACGAGACGGTGCCTGACCCGGAAGAGTTCAACACTCCCATTCCGCTGTACACCGTGGCCCTGGGGGATCACACCTATCCCATCTCGACCCGCAATGCCGAGGCCCAGGCTTTCTTCGATCAGGGCTTCCAGATGATGTACTCCTTCACCAAGGTCGATGCCGCGCGTTCGTTCCGGGAAGCCCAGCGTCTGGACCCTGACTGTGCCATCTGTTACTGGGGCGAAGCCTGGGCCTGGGGTTCGTATCTGAACGGCCCGATGCCGGCGGAAGACTCACCCCGCGCCTATGCGGCGATGCGGGAAGCTCTGCGTCGTCTGGACAAGGCGACCGAGAAGGAGGCCGACCTGATCATGGCCATGACGCAGCGCTATGTGGCCAATTTCTCGGCCGAGCGCCGCATGGAGCAGGAGCGCGCCTACGCTGATGCCATGGCGGTCGTTGCCGAGAAATACCCCGATGACCTGGACATTGTCACGCTTTATGCCGACTCATTGTTCCTGCTGGAGCCACGCCGTGGCACCCGCGATCTGGACGATCCGAACGTCATCCGCCTGCACAATGTGCTCACCAGCGTGCTGGATCGCGACATCACCCACGTTGGCGCCTGCCACCTCTACGTGCATGCCACGGAGTCCACCACCAATCCCGGCCTCGCGGAAGCCTGTTCCGAGTTCCTCGGCAATGCAATCCCCGGCGCCAGTCACATCAACCATATGCCCAGCCACACCTGGAACGAGATCGGCCGCTGGAATGATTCTGTCCGCGCCAACATCCAGGCGTGGCACTCCGACCAGAAGGCTGCAGTGGGCGAAGGCTTCGCCATCTACCCGATGCACAATCTGGCGATGCTGCTGTTCGCGGCCAGCATGGACGGGCAGGGCGCGATCGCCATCCAGGCTGCCAAGGATTACGACAAGTTGATGAACAGTTCCATTTACCACGTCCTGACTCTGGTGCGCTTCGGCCGCTTCGACGAAGTTGCTGCGGTCAGCAAGCGTCCCGAGAACAGTGACTTTGATGGCGGGTCCTGGGACTTTGCGCAGGGCTACGCGGCCCTGAAGATGGGCGACACCATGACCGCCCGCGAGTATCTGGCGAAGCTGGATCAGCTGGCCGCGGATACCACTGACAATTACCGCTTCCACGACGGCAACAATCTGCTGGAAGTGCTGGTGGGCATACTGGATGGCGAGATTGCCTGGAGCACTGGTGACATGGCCAGTGCCATCGAGGCCTTCGAGCATGCCACCGCCGCCTACAACGCGATCATCTATGACGAGCCCGAGCCCTATCCGTTCTCCGCCAAGCACTGGCTGGGCGCGGCCTACATTGAGGTGGGCGAATACGACAAGGCCATCACGCTGTACGAGGAAGACCTGCGTGAGCACCCCCACAATGGCTGGGCGCTTTACGGCATCAAGCAGGCGCTGGCCGCGCAGGGCAAGGTGGATGAGGAGATCGACAAGCGCTTTGAGGAGGCTTGGGGGCGTTCCGATACCTGGATTCTGGGATCGAAGTTCTGAGGTGATTGCGCGTTGGCGTGGTGGTACAGGCTGGGGCCGGGAGGCGGGGCTTGCCTTTGTGGACACGCCGTAAACCCATCCATGGGGGCTCGGCTGCCGCCGTCCTGGCGGCAGACGGTCCACAAAGGCAAGCCCCGCCTCCCGACTCCAGCCCGTGCCGCGCGACGCATTCGCGCAGTCACCTCGTACTTCATGGGGGTTCGCGGAGGCGCTGCGGCCATTGATTGACCATCTGACCCCATGTGGGAGCGGGCCTGCCCGCGAACTGCCGCTCCGCCTCTTCCCTGGAGGGGGAGGTCCGACCGAATGGGTTGGTGTGAATAGGGGGCGAGTGGCGTGAACGAGCAGTGAGTGTGTCGCGGGCGGTCAGGCTGGACCGTCAGCCGCCTGGACGGCGGCTGCCGAGCCCCCATGGATGGGTTCACGGCGTGTCCAGCAGGACCGCCCGCGACACGCTCAGTGCGTCATCAGGGCACTGAAAATCACCCCACCTTTGGCACAGTAATTACGATCTCCCCCTCCGACCTCTCCGTCTTCATGCCTTTCGCATCCACCGGCTCCCCAAGTTCGATCGCGCGCGAGAATTGACTCACGCTGGTGCTGTTGGTCTGCAGGCCGCCCCGATTGTCCTGCTGGCTGGTGCGGATCTCAGCCGAGATCGACAGGGTCGAATCCTCCAGCGCCGTCGACAGTTCCACGTCGCTGCCCTCAGCGAGCGTGATGACCACGCGGAACTCCGTGTCCGACTCCTCCACCGCAATGTCTGGCTGACTGAAGGCTGCTGAGAAACCGCCGCTGCTGTTCATGTTGTTGAAAAGCTGATCCATCTGCGACTGCATCTGTTGCAGCCGCGCAAACGGGTCGCTGCCGAACACGCTGGCGCCGAAGGGGTCGAAGGCGGGGTCGAACAGCGAAGTGGGTGCATTGGCGCGAGCCTGCTGATCGGCCATGTTTTCCAGTTCTTCCAGCAGGGCGGGGTTTGCAGAAGGCTCGTCGCCGCGCAATGCCTGCAGCTCGGAGCTCAGGCGAGCATGTGACCAGCCGAAGGCGGCAAGGGTGATGACAAGAACGGTGGTGAGTCCGGCAATCAGCAGAGTTCTTGTGTCTTTCATGGCTCGTCTCTCGTGTCAGTGTGTCAATAACGGCGCGGGCGCGTGGCGCCGGTGGCGAGGAAGCTTATAAGGACCAGCATGAAATTTTTCAAGTTCTGCTGTTGGGCATCGATCCTGGAGCCGGGGCGGGTCAGACATTGCCGGACACGCCGTAAACCCATCCTTGGGGGCTCGGCTGCCGTAGTCCGACCGCCATGGATGGCGGAAGTGCCGGTTTTGCAGGAGCAAAAACCGGCCAGGCGGCAGACGGTCCGGCAATGTCTGACCCGCCCCGGCTCTCAGCGCAGTGCCAGGCTGCAGTACTTGAGTGGGTGAGGAAGAGCGTTCGCGGGCAGGGCCCGCTCCCACACCAGGGCCTTCTGGCCCACTATCCCACAGTCCCAGAGTCCCAGAGTCCCAGAGTTCCAGAGTTCCATAGTTCAAAAAATCCTCAATCCTCAGCCCTACCTCCTCACTCCACGGCAGTGGCACGATGCAGCGCTTGCCGGGTCCGGGGGCGGGCTTGCGGACCGTCGCCCGCCAGGGAAGGCGGGCGCCGAGCGTACAGGGACGTATTCACAGCGTGTCCGAAAGCCCGCCCCCGGACCTGGCAAACGCGGGATCAAGCCACTACCGCTCCACCGTATAGGTGATATCGAGACTCTGCGTACTCCCCGACTTCGCCTCCAGCTTCACCCGCTCCGACAAGGTGTAATCCACCGCCAGCGTTGACTCCGTCTCGAACAGGCCGATGCCGTACTGGATGAAGATGCGTGGTGTCAGATACTTGCCCAGCGTCAGGCTGCTGTTGGCCACGTCGCCCGTGCTGGTGATGGCCAGTGTGTCCAGGCCCAGTTGGTTGCGGATCTGGTTGGTCAGGTTCTGGCCCTGATTGATACCCAGTGTGGTGATGGCGCCGACCAGCGCGTTGCTGTCCTGACTGCCCACCTCAGCCAGAGGTCGGCCGGTGAGCATCACCGCGATGATGTCGCCGTCCGGCAATGTCGGGGTCGAGAACAACTGGCTGCGGATGTTGCGCAGGGTGCCGTTCATCTGGACTCCCACTTTCACGTCATCCGTCTCGCGGGTGGCGCGGATGTCCAGTGCCGGGTTGTCGTAGCTGCCGAAGAACAGCAGCTTGCCGTGCTCGATATTCAAGGTGCGCCCATACGTCTGGTAGCTGCCCTCGGTGACTGTCAGCTCGCCGTAAGTCAGCGGGGCGCCCGTGGCGCGCTGGGTGATTTCCAGAGCGCCGCTCAGGTCAGCGTCCAGGCCCCAGCCTGAAAAGTGCACGTCTTCGCCCAGCTGCAGGGAAATCTGCGCCGTCAGCGGCAGGCCGTCCAAGCTGCTGAGACGGGTCTCGGCGGCATTGCGCACATCCGGGCCGTCGGTGGGCTGGACGACGAGTACTGTGTCGGCCGACACGTCGATGGCCGATTCGGGCAGGCTGGTGATCGCCACATCCATCAGGGGCAGGGCCAGCGTGCCCGTGATGTCCACGCCCTGCGCGTTGGCATTCACGGTCAGGTCGGGCGTGATGGCCATGTGCAGTTCGGAGCGCTCCACAAGGGTGAAGTCCTTTCCCTGCAGGGTCAGGTGCACCTGACGTTCTTCGCTCAGAGGAGCATCGATGTCACTGAAGAATGTCAGCGTCCCCGTGCCTGAAGTGGCCTGTCCCTGAATGGCCAGGCGCTCCCGGTTGTCGCTGAGCAGATTGGCGCTCAGATCCTGCAATTGCAGGCCGAGAGCAGGAACCTGCAGCGCGCCGTCGAGCAGTGTCAGCGTTCCGCCCAGATGCGGGTCGTTCAGTGTGCCGCCGAGGATGGCGAGTCCGGAAAGGCGTCCTTGCACCTGCGTCAGTGCGGGCAGCAGCGTTTCCACCCACTGCAGTGCGTCGAACTGGATTGCTACCTGGCCATCCAGCGCGCCGCTGGGCGCAATGTTCAGACGCGTGCGAGCCGTGCCCTGCAGTCCAGTGCCACCGCTACCGGCAGGCTGCGCAAATTCCAGCATGCTGCTGGCGCTCCAGGCCAGATTCTCGCGTCGGGCATCCACCGTGGCTGTGCGCAACTCGAAGCGGCGCAGGGCCACAGGCGCCGGCGCGCTTTCGGAGATGTCTTCGGCCGCAGACGCAATCTCCAGTGCGCCAGCGTCGATACTCACGGCTACGCTCAGCGCCATATCCTCCAGAGCCTCACCCGGTTGCACACTGGCCTGCAGGGTTGCATTGAGGCGCCCGCTGGCCTGGCTGCTGGCAGGCAACGCGGGCAGCCAGCGCGGACCACTGGCATCAGGTTGAGCATTGAAGCGCTCCAGGTTGAAGCCACGCAGGGTCGCGTTGGCCAGCAATGCGCCAGAGTCCGTCTGCGCGGCGTCCATG
>Ga0255134_1000271_pt1 | contig 12805 bp, 6 predicted proteins | sample Law_Law_RepC_8d_FD_188550 | JGI IMG/M metagenome (GOLD analysis project Ga0255134, IMG submission 188550) | Freshwater microbial communities from St. Lawrence River, New York, United States - Law_Law_RepC_8d | ecosystem: Environmental > Aquatic > Freshwater > River | place: USA: New York... | reverse complement strand
CTCTTTTAGTTTATCATCTTCATCTTTTTCCATTTTTGGTCTTGGTGAGATGTGAGTTAATTCAAGTAATTCTTGTGTTTTAATATCAAACAATGCCCACCCTATGGTTTTTGTGGAAATATCAAGACCCAAAACTTTGGGGGAGTTTTTTAAATTTTTTGTCATAAAACTATTATTTTATTTATATTATAAACTATGAAGATAAAAATTGTAGTTTTGTTAGAAATCTAATTTAATAACGTACTGTTGGATTCCTTGTCTTAATATTGGTGATTGCATTTTAGACATAACTAAAACATCTTTATTTTCATCTAAAAGAGCAATTTCTGTAACATAAGATGGTGTTCCTTGAGTCCAAGTTGGGTTTTGAGAAACTAAGAATTCATTATCACTTAAGTTAATTTTATATTTCATCTCATATAATGTAGCTTGGATGTCGGTTTCTAAATTACCGTAGAAATAGTACTCATCACCAAAATTCAATTGTTGTCCTGTCGCACCATTTGGAACCAAACTTATATAGTCGTTTAGATTGTATGTTGGTGCACTTCCATAATTTTCTGCAGTCACAACAAAAGTAGTTGCGGTTAAAGATTCTTGAGTTACATAACCATTAATGAAGTATTGTTCAATTTGACTTGTAAAATCAATTAATCTCCATTGAGCCGGATCAGGTCTTACTCCCGATAATGTTTTTTGAGCTAGTACTTGGAACTGTTGTGCGTAGAATCCAGCAGGAACAGTACAAACAGGACACTGAGTTGTTGTAGTTGTTGTGTATGGTGGATTAATTGTAGTTGTTGATGTAGTAACAGGGTTGAATGTAGTCGTTGTAGTTGTTGGTGAAAATCCTGGTTGTACTAAACAAGGGAAATCTCCACCAAATCTAATTGCAACATTCTTAGGTGTTTCAGGTGAACAAACATTTTCAGTCCCAACAACACTTGTATAATAATTACTATGTAATGAATTTGTAAATTCGTTTGTATTTGATAGTCTATAAGTTACCCAAAGTGTCTCTCCTCCTCCTGTTAAAACCCCTGTAGTATTTGAAGTCCCACATGTGTTTGGTGTAATTAAAGATACTTGTGGTGCCGGTAAAGTCCAGTTTCTATTTGATTTATATGATAGAGCTGCTACTAATTCTTCATCATCAATAACAATTAGTTTTGAGTCAGGGTAAACTTTACCTACCCTACTTGGTAAACCGTTTGGTTGTGCAAATGTATCCCAAAGGTTATAGTATCTAAGTCCAGGTTGATTCATTTGTTGTGAAATCTTAGACTTTGTATATTGAACTTGGAATAAATTTTGATTGTCAAATCCTGGAGGATCTACCCAAAATGTTTGTCCAAAACAACATTCAGGATTTTTATGCCACATTATTGTTGGCATATGTAACTTAAAGTTTCTTGCCTGACCTTGAGTGTTTTCAGGGTTTTGTGTGTCGTAAGGTTCTAATGCAAATTTTTCACCATAGAAGAAATCAATAGTTTGATTAGTATAGTGGATAATTGCGATTGTCTTTTGTTCTTCAGGTGTCACTACAATTTTTTCACCAAATGAATTGTAGTAATATACATCGTCAGTAGATGTTTGACCATCAGATGAAGTATATCCAAAATATTCTTTTTGTCCTATGTAATTAATGGAACCAAATTTTGTATAGTCTTGGAATTGAGCGGATGCCAAACCGGCAGGACTCTCAGTCCAAGGAATATTCATATTCCATATTTTAACGTCAAACTGATCAGTATCACAAACTGATTCAAAGTCAATTACACTTTTACTCCAATGTGGTTCGGGTGTAAAACTATCATACAAAGGAACCATTTGTGGTGGATAAATCAATGTTCTCGCCCAACAATCAATTGATAAATTTGTAAAATCAGGTGTATCTCTGTCTAATGTTAAAACACTACCACAAACTTCCACAATTCTATATGTTAAAATTGAGAAACAACTTACCACATCTTTTAAACAATCAGGTGGTGGTGGTAATGGACATTGAGCACTTGGTGTTGGTGTTAAACATGGTGTATGCGTTGGCGAAGGTGTCGGTGTTGGTGAAGCACATGGTATTGAATTTGTACCTGTTGGTGTTGGAGTTGGTGTTGGTGTACTATACAATGAAGGTGTCGGAGTTGGTGTAGGGAAATTACTACAAGAACAATCGGTCTCTGCTCTTCCATCATAATATATTGTTATAAAATCTCCAACATTTGGTGTATTATTGTTTTGAACATTGCAGTCCATTCTTTGTACTATTATTTGGTTTGTTCCGTTCAAAGTTGACATATTAACCACATAATTTGGTGTGATGACATATGTGTTGTTAACTAATGCTTTCCAATCAACAGTAGACGCAGTTGTATTTCCTGTAAAAAATCCTCTCATGGCAGCTCTATTATAAACTGACTCAATACCTGAATCCATAAAAGGAATACCATATATATTTGTTTGTCCTTCATCAACTAAATATGGATATTTGATGTACTGTCTATTTGATTCAGGAACACCTGAACTATTTTGTGCGTTAAATTGTGGCTCCAATATAACAGTATTAGCCTGATTGTATGTAGATGGTAATTCGTTATATGAAACTTCACTATCTCCTACCGCAAAGTAAAAAATATTAAAGTTACCCTCAGACATTTTTTGTCTACCCGTATCTGTAACACGAGTGTTAACTAAACCAGATGTATTTTTAATTATGTAAGCCATTTATTGTAAATATTCTTATATTCATTTTATAAAACTGATTGTGGTACAGGTGGGACCGAATTAATTAGGTTTGCCTGACAACATTGACAGTTATTTATTATTGCGTTTGTAATAGATAATTGATAATACCCAACTGCGTTTGAGCAAGGTAATGAAGGAGAGTTAATAATGTTATTTGTGGTACTACCTGTAACAACTTGACCACTTGTTAATGTTAATGTATTTAAATATGTATTACTAATTTGTGTTACATTTACAGGTCCAGGAACACTACAAGGACCACCTAAAGGATAAGTGTTTGCCGTTGTATTTGTATTGGTCATAAGTCCAACTCCATTAATAGTTGTAAAATTATTATAAGTAGGTATTGTAGTTAATGTTTGAGGGAAATAGTTAAATGTTGATGACATAACAACATCAACAGTTAATGTTGACCCAACAGGTAAAGATGGTGCGGTTAACGTAAAAGTATTATTAGTATAATTAACACTCATCGTTACATTATAAATTGTAGTTGGTATATTATTAACCACCACAGGTCCAAATGAACCAATTGTTGTGTTTATATCTTTGGCAAACACACTATAAGTACCTGGTAGTACATTAGTGAATATTGGTGATGGTTGATATGATAATCCTCCGTCTATTGAGTATTGGTACGGTGCGTCTCCTCCTGAAGCGGTAACACTAATACTACCATTACTTCCACATAAAGCGTCGTTAACTACCGCAGAAACCACTACAATGTACGAATCAGAACATAATCCTTGAGCAATATCAACACTATATACATCAGGTGAACCATAAACTTGCCAATTACTTACTGGTGGATATGATGGGTCATTATTTGTGACTAATGTTGATGGGTTAGTAAATCCTGTCATAACCCATTGAGCCGGTGTTGATCCACTATTCCAATACACAACATATTGACCTGTTGATGAAGACCAACTAGGTTGTCCATTTATATCTACACTAGGATCAAGTTGGACTTGTGAGGCCATAGTTGGGATTCCAGGTTTTGTAGATCTTAAAACTATTGTTGCACAAAGTGTATATTCTTCTTTTGGTATTACAGGTGGCGAACAATTACCAATTGTTGATTCAACAATTAAATATGGTGTGTCTGAAACAACTTGCCAATCACCTGTTGTTCCTGTAGGATATAATCCATCAGGTAATACAAGTGTGTTATATGGTGATAATTGACAATCTAATGTTTGACAAAAAAACCATTTATTCAACGAACTTGGGTCCCAAAAAACGTAACCCAAAAGATTTACACCATATTGTATTTCAAAGTATGGTTTCGTATTTTTAAATCCTTTAACCTCTGAATTAATATATACTAACTGATCCTCTACTACACCTGTCAATACAAAACACATACCTGAATAATTTATAGTTTCAGCAGTTAAAACACAAGTTGTAAATGCTGAGAAATCACCATAATAATCCGTAACAGATGCTGAGTATTCTCCAACTCCAAGATTAGTTAGTGCTGGTGCAAAACTTCCAACTTCCCAAAATATAGTATAAGGTGGAGTTCCTCCTGTGACAACTAATTCAACCGCCCCATCAAAATTTCTTTCTGATGAAGGTTGTTGTGTTATACAAGTAACTCCCATAGGGAATATAGTAATGACATCACATTCGTTTGTTGGTTTTACAGTCGGTATTGTTGGTGGACATTGGTTATCAACACAAATGTCAGTTAATTTAATTGGGATTTGTACTTGATTATCAAACTGTGGATAAACTTTACTACAAATATTGTAAGTTAATCCTTCTTGAATAGTATCAACAATAATTTCATCATTACAATTAACATATGTAACATCAGTTGTTTGATCCACAGATCTTATGAAATAACAATAACATTGACAATTGCATGTTATCCCTGTTGAAATTGTTATTTCGTTTGTTGGGGTACAGTCTATTACACCTAAACTTAATACATAAAAACAAGTTTCATCTATTGTTACTGAATCTATAGAATTTACAGAAATGTATGACGATGAGTAAGTACTTAAACCACTAAAGTTTGAAATGATCGGTTCGTAACTTCCGTCACAAGAATATAATATATAACAATTTTCTACCATCTATTAACAATAAATAATCATATGTTGTATTTTTGAATGTAAGATTTCATATTATCGATATATTTTATTGTCGAACTATCTTTATCTATGTAATCAAAATGATTAGGGTTTTCTCTCAACTTAGAAATTGGGTTTATATTAATGTAATCACCTTTATAAAATTTTGTAGTTTTAAGGTTATCTGTTACACCAGCCATATGAAGTATTGGTCGTTTTTCATAAACATCAATTGTGTCTGTTGCCCAAGAAAACTCAAGTTCTTCAGTTACTTTAGTTTTAAATCCATACAACCATAAATTCCATAATAATGACCACATCTCTGCAGTCCAAAATTGTATTTGACCCGGATTTATTGGAAATCTTTTTTGGTAATCTAACATCTTATCATACATATTTGTGGAGTCTCTATAGATTTTATCCCATAACTCACAATTTGTATTTTTAATTAGGTATTGTCCTCCACCTGAATTTTCTTGATTGATTTTGATTGTTTCAACGTCAACACCAATTACATCCGCCATTTCACTTATAAGTTGTCCTTTATCTGAATTGGGGTGTTGTTGTTCATATCTTTCACAACAATCCATAATATAGTTGTGTCCAATATAACCTATCGTGTCCGATAGATAACTAACCTCATCATCTAACAACCGATTAAAACTCGGTAGTTCATTAAAAATAATATCAGCATCGTGAAGGAAAAATAATTTTCCATACTCAGGATTTGATTGTATCCACTTTGAAATGAGGTATGGTTTAATACTTGGTATGTAATGTTTTTTAGATCTTTCATCAACAAAGTAATGAACATTAACCCCTAACTCTTTAAGTTGTTCTGATTCTTTAGATGGTGTGTTCACATTATTAACTAACCCTAAAACAACGTGTATTTGATTTGGGTTAATTCCTTTTTCAATAAAATTGTGAACATACAATTTTATTTGCCATATAAAATAAGGAACATCAGGTTGCGCCGAAACAAATAATATGTTTTCCATAAAGGAAAATTAAGTTGTATTTTTCTAAAGTGAATTAAACTTATTTATACTTGAGTTACCGTCACAATTACAGAAGGAATAGCGGGTCTAGTTGGGGTAATTTGAGGTCCATCATAAGCAAATCCTAATCTAACATCACTAACCCTATATTTTAACTCCATGTAGTCACCAGCATTTAATGGTTCTACAAAGTTCCATGCCGCAACATTTCTACCATTATTAGAATTACCAACAACTTGTGTATTTGAATTTGCAACATTATTTCCATTTATTGCTAACCATATATCCATAGTTTGAGTACTTCCTCCACCCGTTGACTCTATTTGACAAGAAAATTGTAAATTATATGTTCCCGCACTTGCAACAACAAATCTTGTATCCGCAGAAACAGTAACACCATTACCTGACGTTTGTGTTGCCGCACTCATTGAATATGCGGTGGTAGTACTTACCACATATTGACTAACAGTAGAAACAAAAGCTCCCCACGCAGAACCCCCACTACTTCCACTCGTACCTGAAGTTCCCGATGTTCCATTAGAACCTGAAGAACCACTAGAACCTGATGACCCTGAAATCCCACTAGATCCTGAACTTCCTGATGAACCATTAGCACCACTAGAACCCGAACTTCCTGATGAACCATTAGCTCCACTAGAACCTGAACTTCCTGATGAACCATTAGCTCCACTAGAACCTGAACTTCCTGACGAACCTCTTGATCCTGAAGTACCACTAGTACCTGTTGTACCTGATATTACTTGAGCCACTTGCTGAATTGACGCTTTAAATGACGATCCCGCAGGATTTTGAGAAGTATTCCCAGTTATCACTATGTGAATTAAGTCCGTTAAAGAAACTCCAGTTGCTTGTATTTGATCCGTTAATAATGCCATATCGTATAATAAATATTTTAGTTACTGGAAATTAAACTGCGTTCCATCCATAAAGAAGAAATATTGTAAATTTTGGAACTGCTTTGGAGCCCCTTCAGTTGTACAATAAATTATTTCAGACACTGAACACCCAATTGAATCGGTTAAAGTTAATTGTAGTGCGGGTGCGGTGTTGAATTGAGATGGTAAAGTAAAAGTTACAGGAAAAGTGGTTCCACTACCAACATAAGAACAATTATTACCATAAACATCACATGCAATACCACTAAATGGTGGTGTAACACTTGTAGCACTATAAACTATTACTTGATTTGCCACAATTAACTACAACTTACACAAGATATGTCATAATCAATCAACAAGTTGACTTTTATTTCAGTATCTTGTAATGGATTTATTGTTTGTGGACCACAATTTTTACTAATTTCTTCACAGTTTGTTTTTATTGTGATTCTATTTGAAGGTAAGTCTATTGTTACGTCAGATATTCCTACAAACTCATTTAATATTGTAGACATTGCTTCAGCCCATAACAAATCGTTTGGGTAATCAGTGGATCCTGAGGATGTGTAAAATATAGTTTCAGCAGATTGTCCCCCAACTTCGGCGTTTATTGAGAAAGTAGCTGAATTTATAATACAGTTTGTGTCACCACTAGTTAGGTCATTAAACCCTTCTAAATACATTGCTCGGATTGTTCTTTTAGTTACCAATCCACTATCTGTAAAAGTATCATCACATACATTATAGTACAAATACTCAACATATTTTTTTGTACCTGTTAATGTTGTATATTTTGTAAGTGTGCAACCACTAGCATCTGTTACTGTTAAACTATATGTACCCGCAGTTAAACCTGTAACTGTACTTCCCGTTTGAGATCCTGCAGTTCCACCACTCCAAGTTAAAGTAAAAGGTGGTTCACCACTAGTGATGAATGCTGTGATAGAACCATCATTACCATTTAAAGGTTGGTTTGGATATAAGTTGAAGTTTACGGTCTGACTGTATGGTATATTAACGGCATATGACTGTATACAAGGCGGTGATGAGGTGTCTTGTATTGTTAAGGTATAATTACCGTAAGCCAAATTTGTAAATGTGTTAAATAAACTTGTTACGGTACTAATTGTTGTATTTGGGTTATTTGACGGCCCTGTCAATGAATATGTATACGGAAATGTTCCTCCTGTAGAAGCGCTTACAACTAAAGATCCATTATTTAATCCACATGTGGTACCACTTACTTGAGTAGTCGCACTATATAAACTAACAGAATTTATAACTGTAGATGCCGTATAAGTACAACCTGCAGACACAACTGTTACAATATATGTTCCACTTCCTAATCCATAGAATGTCTCATTAGAACTACCGAATAGTCCTATCTGACTAATCCCTGTGGTTCCTGATACTGAGATCTGTAAATTAGTTGCACTACTAAGACCACCATCAACTAAAACATTAATACTACCGTCATTTGCAGAACAAGTTGAATTAGTTGTTGTAACAGCAACGGTACTAAACGAATTTGGTGTTAATAAACTTACTGAATCATAAATCGTACATAGACCAGCGTCGGTAACCAAAAATGAATATAAACCTGAAGACAATCCTGTAAATGTTACAGAAGTATCAAAAGTAATCTCAACTTGACCTGATGATCCGCTGAAAAAATAAGGCGCAGTTCCACCAACTACAATAAATTCTACTTCACCGTCATTGGCAAAACAAGATGGTTGAGTTATAGTTATAAATCCACCTGATGTTAGTGGTGGTATGGTATTAACAGTAAATGATTCACTTGTTGTACAACCAATTGGGTTTGTTACTGTTGCAACGTAACTTCCCGAAGTTAATCCTGTTATTGTTGATCCTGTTTGTCCTAAAGCGTTAGGACTCCAAGTTATTGTGTATGCCGATAATGGCGGTGTCAATCCTGTTAAGAAAATTTTACCACTACCTGAACCCAAACAACTAGCATCGTCAACAACGTATGCACCATATGTTAAACCTGATGAAGGATTTAATATTACAGATGCGGTTATTCCTGTACAACCACCACCATCGTTTGCAACAATATAATAGGTACCGGCTGAAAGAGATGTGAATTCATAATATGAATTAGATGTTGTTGCGGTTGTAATTAAATTATCATTTATATCATATAAATTAAACGAAACAAGACCATAAACGCCAGACGTGAAACCTGTTATGGTTCCATTATTCTGCCCACAAGTGGTATTGGATGAATCAATAGTTGCAGTAGTACCTGTTGAAATATAAATGTTTAAAACTTCTTTTTCTGTACTAGAGTCTGTAAGTTGGGCATAATATGTACCTCCTGTAAGACCAGTTACTGAGTATGTAGTTGTTGCGGCAGAAAGTGGTAATAATCCTTGTCCTGTTGCATCTGAAACACTAAAAGGTGATACTGTTGGTGTACTTCCAGTTAGATTAAACGAAACCGTACCACTACCTGTATTACTACAATCCCCCGTTACACTATAATTATAAATTAAAATACTCATTATCCATTACAATATATTTCGAACTCCAGTCCTATGTTTATTTGGAAGTCATCAAAATTTGGTTGACAATTATTGTTAAACACCGTTATTTGTTCAATATCCTCATCAATATTATAACTATACCCTGAGGTTAGTAAATTATTTAATGTGTCACTTAAAGCGTTCACCCATTCTGTGTTAGTAGGGACGTTAAATGGTCCGATACCTGTATAGAATGGTGATATCACAAGTACAGCCCCATTTACTCTTAAATCTACATTCCAAGTAGTTACAACAGAGTTTTGTGAACAGTCATTTGTGTTTAATGAATTTTGACTATAAAAAGTATCTAAAGTATCATTCAATACGGCACCCATAGATGTGATTGTTGGGTTACTATTCCAAGGATAAAGACCACACACCACTTGTTGTACAGGACAATCATATACAAATAATTGTGTGGCTAAAGAACAAGGTTTACAAGGGACAGGAACAATCTTACATCCTTCTTGTCTTCTCCATACAAATTTTTGTCTATGAAATATTGAATTTTCTAATCTAACACCTGTATTCCATATTGTAGTTGCAGGAACCATTTGTTCAACCATTCTAATCCAATAGTCACCCATACCATTAATGTAATCAATCATTGTTTGGTATGTGAAATTATCGTTTGGTACACCTGCCTGTGTTTGAGATTCTAAGTATCTCCAATATATTGATTGTAATGTGGGGTAACCGCCAGTTTTACCATCAGTAATATATTGACGGTTTCTTGTGTTAACCATGTTTCTCCAAAATGTTTGAGCAAACTCAAAGAAAGTTTTTTGTTTTGGTTTTGGGATAATTGTTGTCCAATCTATTCCTCCATATCTTGGATATGGATTTGGTACACTACAAGGTGTTGGTGGAGTGTAGAATAAACCTTCTTCAGGTATTGGGTAATTATATTGTCTAGACATTGTCCAAACATCATAAACCAAACCTTGAGCGGGATTCATCATGATGTCAACATTTTTCACATTCAATGTTAAACATTCTTCACCAACTTCATAATAAGCATTAAATCTACCATCAGAACTTACTCGTTGTGTTGGTGATGTATCACTCCAACTTTTTTTGTTGTCCTGAACTTTTCTAATCTTATACCCCAAATTCATATAAGGAAAATTTCTGTAAAGTTGCAGATATTCCTCACCGTAATTAAAAGGTAAAAGTTGTGTTTGGAAATTAGGATTGTTACCTGTGAATACTTCGTTTGTTGGAATCGCAAACTCAGGCATCCTGTGTTGTGGTGTTGATTCAAACCAACCTCCCCCGATTTGGAAGAAGTATTCTTCTGTTGGTGTTGGCATTTTAGGACATCCAAATTCATCAACAGGGTAATCTTCTCTTGTTGTTAATACCGTTGCATTTGCAAATGTTGTGGTGAATCCAGTATATTGAACTCCTTGTATTGAATATGTGTTGTTAGTTTCTAATACAGGATATTCTTGTAGGAAAGTCCCTCCCGATAATTGTAAGTATTGTTGATTGAACTCACTCATGTTGATTCTTTGATCGGCAACATAAATGTGTTCGTTAAAGTCTATTAAGGCTTCAGGTGCCCCAACCATTCTTAAAAGACATTCAATAGATTTTCTAGTTCCTTTTGATTTGAACAACCAAGCAGAATTCAAAATCAAATTTCTATAAAATTGATAATTGATTTCTTCAGGTGTTGGCCCTATTTGTAAACCAGGAAAAGTATTTGGTTGTGTTGTAAAAACTGCTTGTAACAATTCTTCATTAGATATAGGTGAAAAGTTTGTTACCCAACCTAATGTTTGTGCTAGATTTTTTAAAAGTTGTGACGGTATATCATTCTTAACAGTATAATGAACACTATTAATATTACCTAATGCAGAAATGAACGCTTTAGTTTCGTCAAAACTTCTACCATAAAGCTGTAAAAGTTTTTCAAATTTGTGATCAGGTGTATCAAATTCTTTTAAAGCGCCTGTTGTTAAAAATCTCGAAACTAAGTTAGTATTATATGAATCAAGGTTGATTGCAAAATCATTAATTTGTGTTAGGTAGTTATCAAATGTTTGTGATTCGATATCTAAGTTCCAAAGTCCTGATTTGGGGAATGTCGCGAGCTCAGTAGTAATTCTAAATGTACCGTCTTCTTGTTCTCTTGGTACTGTAAAAGTTGCGGTATATGGTGGATTAATATTTCTATTTAGTAAGAAATTTTCAACCGGATCAAATTTAAGGTTGAATACTCTATTAACTTCATAGTTGTTTGGTCTTATAACTATATAATCATATGATATTGCATTACCCCCGAATGGGTTTCCATCCACAATTAACTTTAATGTTGTCGAGTTATTTGTGGTTGGGTATAAATAGTTAACAGGGTATTCATTACCATTAAGAATTAACGCATATTTTTTATACTCCAACTTCATGTTTCTCAAAGATGAAACTTCCATCTCATTAAACATCATATTTGTCTCTGCATTTATAGTATAATCAATATCAAATGGATTTCTAATTGATGATATTAAAACTTCAAATGTTGTATCATTTTCAACCGCATCGTAAGTAATATTAAATGCGGTTTCTTGAGTTATAAACTTGTTTGTGTTTGGTGAAACCTCTAATCCTGCAGGATAAAAGTTGATTATTTTAGTTATTGAAACTGAAAATCTTTTAACCAAAGAACCATATTGAGTAAAGTTTGTTACTTGTGATAAATCATAATTTGGGTAAACTCTATAGTTGTTGGCTAAGATCTCAGCGGCTTCAACATTGTTATCAATGTTTATACTCTCAAGATTTATCGGATCTGAAAACGTACCAATATTAAATGTTCTATTCTGTTTTTCAGATATGTTTGTTGTAAAGTTAAAATTTGCTTGCGTTAAACCTCCTCCAGTAACTAACTGAACTCCAACCAAATTATTTGAGAATTCATTGGCGGCACTACTTTGAGGTGGACAAGTAAACTTCTGTGTGGCCATTAAGCGACAATATTATTGAAAGCTTTAGAGAAATCGATATTTTCATTACGATTTTGTCTAACCTCATAAAGAAGAGTATTGAACTGATCTTTAATTTCATACAAGTTGTACTGTTGGTAGATGTTATTGTCAGCATCGTAGATTGTGTAAATACCGTCCTCAATAGATTTAGTTTGATTACCATAAAGTGCTATTGCCAACGTTGAGATATCTTGATCAACTATTTCAATCTCTGTTGATATTGGGTTAAAATAAGTGTTACTTATAATAATACTTTGATTAGGTTGTCCAATATACGGTGTTGCACTTGGTTTGTTTGTTGGTGATGAAGATGGTGAAAGTGTACAAAATAAAAGATTTGTCGCTCCTTCCACATATCTATACCTAATAGATTTTTGAATTGTGTTAGTTAAGTTTTGAATAACTGGTTCACAATAGAATGAAGATGTTATTATTCTAAAGAAGTTAGGAATTTTTGTCCCATCAGGATTTAAATATTCAACTCTAAATCCTACAAGTCCTTGATTGACAAACTTATTTCTATATTGTGTTGGGACATTATTT
>Ga0255134_1000270_pt1 | contig 12818 bp, 17 predicted proteins | sample Law_Law_RepC_8d_FD_188550 | JGI IMG/M metagenome (GOLD analysis project Ga0255134, IMG submission 188550) | Freshwater microbial communities from St. Lawrence River, New York, United States - Law_Law_RepC_8d | ecosystem: Environmental > Aquatic > Freshwater > River | place: USA: New York... | reverse complement strand
GGTAATATTCTCATTTTACAAATTAACAAACATAATTGTAAAATAATAGAAAAATATGATTCAATACAAAACCGTTCTAATGACAAAAATATTATTTTACAATTGTATAAATTAAACGCAAATATAAGCAATTTATATCCGATATATAAAAATACATTTGGTAAAAATATGTTTACAGATGAATATCAAGACCTTACACATTTAGATACATTTAATGTAGACCCGATAAACTCAAAGGATTTTGATGATGCGATTAGTTTAGATGAAAATAAAAATACAATTTATATTCATATAGTTGATGCACACGAACAAATAATACCATCAACAACAATTGATATTAATGCATTTTTATCATCTTTCACATTATATTTACCAGAGCATATTGAAAATATTTTACCAAAAGAATACGCAGAATTTAAATTAAGTTTAATCAAAAATGAAAAACGTAAAACAATTACATTTGAATACTTAATTGACCCTGAAACTCAAAATATTGTAAATTATAAAATATATAAGTCAACCATTATTATCAAAAAAAGATATAATTATGAGGAATTCAATGAAATTATACATAACTTTCCAATACTTACATTATTTCATGACAAATGGAAAAGAAATACATTAAATATTCCTCATATAAAAATGGATATTCATCCAGAAACTGGTAAACTAACTGAGTATTGGTTGGAAACAAATAATGATATAGCACATAAAGTAATAGAAACATTAATGATACTAACTAATATTACTATTAGTAAACACGTTCCTAATATAATTCCACAAAGATATCATTGTAAAGTACGTTCCGAATTTATATTAGAAAATTATTTTGACAATGAAATTATTAATGCTGTATTTTCAATAAAACAATATAGACCTGCTATTTATGATGCTTCGCAAGAAGGCCATTTTGGTTTGGGTCTAAGCTCATACACACATTTTACGTCTCCAATAAGACGATATTTTGATGTTATAGTTCACAGGTTATTATCTGGTGTAGAATACGAGAATCTAGATATTATTTTACAGCATATAAATAAACGTGAAGTATATATTGAAAAAATAGTAAAACTCTATGAAAATTTAAAGATGCTTTCCTTTTTAGAAACGCAATTAACAAAAATATGGAAAGGCTATATAGTTAATAAAAAATCAGCTGGTTATATTATTTTATTGGAAGATTTATTATACGAAATTTTTATTTTTGACAACAATTATAACCTTTCAGAAAAAGATATTGTAAAAGTAAAAATAAATAGTATTAAATGGCAACAACTAGAAGTGAAAGCTATTATTGTGTTGTAAATACATATTTGCTTTAAATCAATCAACCAATATATTTAATAAATCAACTTAAATATATTACAATAAATATAATTATCATAAGATGTCAACCGAAAATTATCCTACTGATTGTTTAGTGCTAAGAATTGATGAGTTTGATTGTGATTCATACAAGTTAGATACCTCAATGTATATTTTGTATGATGTAAATGAGGAAGTATATGTTATTAGAGGTAAGAGACCAGGTGCTTGGGAGACATATTCTTTTTATTGTGAGACAATGCACGACACGATGGATTTTGTAAGAACCGTCATTTGTAAGGAAAATTTATGGAGTTATACTTTGTATAATTGCGATAATCTTGCTCTAGACTCTGATGATATTACGTTTGGTGAATTGGAATACAGTGTGAGAAAGGAAACCGAAGTTGTTGGTTATGATTATCAAAATTATAATAAAAAGACTTTGAAGAGAATGTTGAGAATATTAAGAAATGTGTATAATTACTATTAATTTTGTAGAATAGAAATATATAATTATGAACGATATAAAATCATTATTAATTGCTACTACTGTTTTGGCAATTGGAGGTTTAGGATTATATATGTATAAATCAGAAGAAAACGAATTAGATTATGAAGATGACTATACTGAATCAGAATCAGAGCTTGAGTCAGAATTAGATTTAGACTTGGATGAATCAGTTTTAGATGAAGAAGATTTTGATGATTATAAACAAAAAAAATCAAAAAAAGAAGGAACAAAAAGAAATACTAAAAAGAATGGTGGAACAAGAAAAAAACATTAATTTATAGTTTAGCATATTTTAGAATACTTATTAGTAATAATACATATTATTACTAATAAATTTAAAAATCTTATCTACTGAAGAATTTTATGTGAGCTTCAGTAATTCTTTTTGAGTTGTTAATATTTGAAATATCCGAATTATTTATAGTTGAATTATTTGAATTACTATCAATATATTTTTTTATGAATTTCTTATTTCTATGCACATCTATGTTAGTTGTTTTTTTACCTTTTACATATATTTGGTCGTACATATAATCATTTATATTTTCTGAATTAAGATTATCAGTTATAATATTTTGAACTGAATTGGTAACCGTTTCATTAAGAATTGGCGGCATTGTTGTATTATTTGTATATTATAATTTTAATTTAATTTAATTTAAATCAATTTTATTATATATTAACGTGTTATTGAAATATAATTAATAATACTCATCATCAGAATCAATTTCATAATAAATTGTTGGGTCATATTCATTAATAATTTTATCTTCAATCGCATTCCGCACTATAATAGATGATTGTGTACCAATTGGATTTTTTTTCCAATGATATTTATCAAACCCATAAAACATTTGATATAAATCAGTTCCTCTATTTGTTTTAATTGATTCTGTTAATTCTTTAATAGCGCATTGTCTTTCCATTTCATTACTGCCATTTGACAAATACGCAATTCTAAGTTCGTATAAAACTAAATAATTTCTCAAACAAACTAAAGTTCCCTCTATATAACGAGACGGAGAGAAAGATACCTTATATCTCCATAATGTGTTTGAATTCTCATTAAATGTTAAAACATTTTTATTCAATATTTTAACTTCTCTTTTTATCATTTCTGATATAGGCGTGCCAAAACCTATAAATAATAATAATATTTGTTTTTGAATATCAATAGGAATTTTACATAATCCTAATATTTTAGAAGCATCATTAAATGTTAACATATTTTATTGTAAGCATAATAAAATAATATACAGTATAAATAGTAATTCAATTTTTTTAAAAATAAAAATAACAAAATAAATAATTAATAATCATCAGAATCAGAATCAGAATCAGAATCATTCCTAATCACAGGATTAACTTCATAAAGTATTTCATCTTCTATCGCATTATGAATAATATTGGCTGTTGGTGTCCCCAAATATGTGTATCCATCTTTATCTAAGTTATAAAACATCATAAACAATTTATAATGAGAGTATGTTTTTATTGCGTTCTCTAAATCAGAAATACACTCAATTCTTTCCCAATCGCAAATACCGTCTGACAAATAAGCAATACTAAGTTCTTCTTTTGCTCTTAGATTTTTAATCTCTGATGGAACAAAAGTTATACCTCCTTTTAAAAACACTTTAAGTCTCCATAATGTATTTAGGTCATTCTCTAAAATGATTCTTTCAACTAAAGAACCGTTAAAACTAGTATCCGAACATTCGAGTTGTTTTTTTATTATACGCGATGTAGGTGTACCAAACCCAATAAATAATAACAATATTTTGTTTTGGACATCAGGTGGAATATTACACAACCCTAATATTTTAGCAGCATCATTAAATGTTAACATTTTGTATTTACTTTATTATACTTTTTTAAAAGTATAACCAAATTATTTCAATTTTAAAAATAAATATAATAAATAATTTCATAATCAGATTTATCATATTTAATCTGAGATGTATATACAATTTGGTTTGAATTACAAATTTGCCGTAATACAGTGGTAAAACTATTATAAGTAAGTTTCTTTTCTAAATACTTTCTTTTAGATAAATGATAGTATGGTTTACATTCTTCTAAGAACTTATTTATTTCTTCTGTAAATAATCCTTTTTTGAAAGAGGTCGAATCAAAAAAATAATGTTTATCATTTTTAACACATAATGAATCAAATAATTTAAATAGTTTTTCAGGTGGAATTATATTTTTAAAAATCTGTGTAGACATATTTATAATAATTATTATAGTATAATATTTAAATTATTTAAAAATCTTAATTAAATTATTAGTGAATAAGGCTAATTCAATCTCATCTTCGTGTATATTATGAAAAATAGTGATATATTTACAAATGAAAGGAATGAGATTGTATTTTTGTTCTTCTGTAATATTTTTGGTATTTTTAATAAAAAGAAAATAACTATCTAAAATATCCATCACGGAATATCCTTTATCGTAAATTTGGTAAATAAGTTTTATAGCTTCATCTAATTTATTATTTTTAAGTAATGTATTATATTCTTCAAATGTTATAAAACTAATATTAGTACATAATTGAACCGCAAGGTCATATGTGATTCTTTGATTTAATAATTTGAATTTTTCCATATAATTTAATAAAATTTTAGCAGCACTATTAGATATATCAAGAATAAATTCTTCGGCTTCATTATCCATTTCAATACTTTCACTATTTTTGATTTTTAAAATAATTTTTCGTAGATTTTCTCTCTTTAATGGATTAATTTTGATTATAATAAATCTAGATTGAAGACTTTCAATAACCTTTTGAGTATTACTGCAAGAAGAAATAAAATGTACGTTATGACTAAATTTATCAATACAATTTCGAAATACTTGTTGGCTCTGTTCATTGATAATATCAATATCATCTAATACAACAATTTTTTTCTTATTTTTAACAGACGAACAAGTTTGACAAAATGTTTTAACATCACTTCTATAATAATTGATACCTTGTTCTTTAAGGCTATTGATATATAATACATTTTCTTCATAATCTTTTGGAATACTACCAGCATAATATTCTTTTATAATAGCATTTAAGAGAGAAGTCTTCCCAGATGCCATATCACCAATTAATAAAATATTTAAGTTATCCATATTAATTAAAGTTTTCAAAATTTCAATAATTTTATCATCTATCTCAAAATCTTTAAAATAAATAGGTTGAAATTTGTCAATAAATAGTTTTTCTTCTATTTCCATAATATTTATAAGTTATTTATTATTTAAGTATATCTCAAATAATAATATTAAATGTCTGATTCTTTTTATAATATTTTAGGTATTCCTGAAACAGCAAGTAAAGATGAAATCAAAAAAGCATATCGAACCCTTTCTCTCAAATTACATCCGGACAGAAATCCAAATAATTTGGAAGCAGTTAGTAAATTTCAAAAAATTAATGAAGCATATGAAACTTTAGGAGATGACCAAAAAAGACAGGAATATGACATGATGAATAAAAATCCTTTTTTTAGAATGGCTAGCCAAGGAGGTGGAGGAATGGATAATCCTTTTCAAGATATGGATGATGTTTTTAGTGCTTTATTTGGAAATGTTTTAGGTTCTATGCCAACTATGTCTAGTAGAACTCCAGGAATGCGATTTGGAGGTCCAGGAGGCCCAAGAATTCATGTATTTAGGGGTGGTCCGCCAATGGATTTTTTTCAAAAACCCCAACCTATTATCAAGACAATAACAATAAATATGGAACAAGTATTATTGGGAGCTACAATTCCAGTTGATATTGAACGTTGGATAATAGAAAATGAAAATAAAGTATTTGAAAATGAGACAATTTATGTAACAATTCCAAAAGGAGTAGATGATAATGAAATTATATTATTAAAAGAGAAAGGAAAGATATGAAAGGAGACTTAAAACTCTTTGTTAAAATAGAAAATACAACGCAATTCGAGAGAAAAGGTCTAGATTTGATATTAAAAAAATCAATTTCTCTCAAGGATGCGCTTTGTGGATTTAGTTTTGAGTTGAAATATATTAATGGTAAGGCCTATACATTAAATAATAACAGTGGTAGCATAATTCCTTCAGGCTATGTAAAAACAATTCCGAATATGGGTTTAACACGTGAAGGACACACAGGTAATTTGCTAATACATTTTATTGTAGAATTTCCAGAAAAATTGACAGAAGAACAAATAAAATCATTAAAAGAAATTCTTTAAAATTAAGTATTTAAATAAAAAACAATTTAAAGACAATTAATTATTGTAATATGGGGAGGGGAATAAAATAAAAGCATTCATTGGTTCAGATGTATTCTTTTAAATAAGAAAACAATTTCACTATGAAAATATGTAAACATTGTACCATTAGGCAGTTTCCTGAATGAGTTTTATTATCAGATAAAACATTTGCTTTAATTAATTTTGTTTTTTATGGGTGCTTAATAAAGATTCTATGGGTTTGGTTGCTGTTTTGATTTGTGTATAAATTTTTTTAATAATAGAATTAAGCAAATAATAATTTTATTCTCCTCTCTTGTATGCTCCTTTAGCTCAGTGGTAGAGCATTTTCCTTGTAAGAAAAAGGTCTTGGGTTCAATCCCCAAAGGGAGCTATATTTTATTAATTATAAATTAATTAATAAAATACTTAATTATAAAATTATTATATAATTTATAATATGACAAACGAAGTTAATCCATTTATAATTACCCCTTTTATGAAATATTTATTTGAAGAGTGTTATCAAGAAGATTATAATCCATTTTATGCTGAAACTTGGAGCGATAATTATTGTTATGACTATACATTTCCTGAATGGTATTTTTTATATAGAAAACGACTTAATTATAATTCTTCAAAGAGTAAAACAAAAATAAATAAGTACAGACATACACCTGAGAAATTAACTATCCGAATACCATATTATTGAAATAAAAAGATTTAATCTATACATAAATAATTATCTACATCTATATTTTGGATTAACCTTTTGAAAAAAGGTGTAAAAAAATAAAATTTCAGTAAATCAAAAACTTATTAAAAATAAAAAAATTGAAATGATTTTCTAATACTTAAATTTATTTATCGCTATAAAAGAGTTATTTAAATAAAGAGATATATAAAGAAAATGTCAACAAATATTAATTGTGAATTTGTAGGAATGAAAAAGAACAACGGAAAATCAAAAAGTTTTAAATATTTACAACAGGAGTTAAAACGCAACCAAAAAACAGAAGAGATAATGAAGGCTATTCGAAAAATTCAAAATGACCCTAATAAAAAGGAAAAAATAAGGCTTAAACCAAAACCTAAGCGTTTCAAAATTTATGAAAATTCAAAACGCAATATCAAAGAAGATATTGAATGTTGCGAACAAGCAAAAGAAGATGTTGTAAGAGAATTAAATTATGATTACGACGATTATCACGAGCAATGGAGTAATATCCAAATTAATTTAAATCATGACTATGATGAGGATAACGATTATTTAATGGACCAACAAGAAGACAAATTGAATGAAGCGGATAATTCTTTCCTAAAACAATCGGATGAAGATATTGAAGACAAGTTCTCAGACCTAGAAGATTATGAAAAAAGAAACGAAAAAAATGAAGCCATATATGATGTTTGTGAGGATAATAACGATTCTCAATATGATGATATTGATGAGTATTTACAACCTATTATACCAAGACATATTGAATTAGAATCAAAAATTCGTGTTTTGGAAGAAAAATTAAGTATTGCTCAAGAAACAATGTATCAACTTCTTGGAGGTCTTTTCAATCATGATACACAAGAAAATGTATTAAAGGCTTACGCAGATATTTTGTATACTGGAAAAGCTGTTTATCGCGGAGAACTTGAAAAAAACCAATTCCCAACAACTCGTCAAGGAGACGCAAATGAAAAGAGAATCCAACAACTTGAGGAGAATATTGACATTTTGGTAAAAAGACTCAAAAAAGGAAAGCCTCTTCACAGATTTTATCGTAAATTCCAGAAAAAATAAGTAGTTTATAATTTATAAAGTAGATAAGTAGATAGATTACAGTAGTTAGATTTTAAAAATTAAATATGTCATAAGGTTACAGCTTTAAAGCGTGTAAAATCTCAAAGAGATAAACCTTTTTTATTTTAGTTTTTTAGTTATTTATTTTTTTCAATCAAATAAAATTATAAATTTTTAGTTTATCTAAATTTTGTATAAGTTAGAAAAAAATTGAAATACTATTTTTTAAATATATTTAAAATATAATTATATAAAAGCAATACTGAATATTATAAAAGCGAATAAAAATGAATACTACTAATAATGATGATATTGATTTAGGTCCTCAATCTCAAATGATTCGTGTTCCCTTATATGATAATTCTGAAGATATCACATTAATATGTGATAATGAAGTGTTCGATTTAGGTGCTCCTCCGCTTTTGATTCGTTCTCCTTCGTATAATGATTATGAGGTAGAAGAATTAGATGGCTCTTTCAAAGATTACCAGAATAATACCACATCTGATTTTAAAATTCCAAATCCTTGTGAAAAATGTTACACATTTAGCTGTAATAATTTGTGTTGTGAAGAAGAAATTGAACTCCCGCCTCCTCAACCTTTAAAAAGAATGTTTACAAACTCACATTTACCAGACGATGAACCAGAAGACGAAGACAATTTCGATGTGCCTGAGGGCACACAATATATCAGCATACAAACAAACAATAAATAATTCTTATGAACTTGGTGAAGATTTTACAAAACAAATGCTCGAAAAATTTCCACATTTTAATAAACTACAAAATTAGATTAGAATTAGATTAGAATTAGATTAGAATTAGATTAGAATTAGATTAGAAATTTAATAATTAAATATGTTTTAAGGTTACAGCTAAAAGCGTGTAAAATCTCAAAGAGATAATCCTTTTTTTATTTATTTTTATATGTCATTTATAAATTTTCAATTAATCTATTTTTGATAACTTTTAAAAAAAATTGAAATGCTTTTTTAAAATATATGATAAGTATAATTATTCTAAAAAGCAACTTTAAGTTTTAAGATTACTAATAACAAAATGAGCACCAAAATTTTTAAAAATTACCAAAATCCTGAAGACTTATTAACTCTCGAAGAAGTAAGAGTTCGCATTGAAGAACTAACAACTAATATTAGAGGAATCGAGTCTTATTATAGACGTTATCAGACCGGAGTTCTAACAAAAGAACAAAGAGAAGAAATAATTTTAGAAAATGAAATCCAAGACGAGATAGATTTTTATGAATCGCAGATAGATTTTTATGAATCTCGTGGTATAAGAGATGAAGAAGATATCAAAAAATATGTAAACAAAATGGCAGCATCCTATTTTAATAACGACAAAGAAGACGAAGAAGAACAAGACGAACAGCCATATTATCATATTAATGACTACTGCGACTCTTACCTAGAAAGTGCATATCCTCCTACACAAATATCAGAAAGTGATGAAAAAGAGTCTGATTCAAAAATCGATTCCTTAGAAAAAAAACTAGACGGAGTTGAAAATGTTGTATACCAGCTTATTGGCGGTCTTTTCAATCAAGAAACACAATCTGATATGATAGAGTCGCACCTATGTTGTTTAAGAGGAAATGAATACTCGGGTAAAATTGATGAAGAGACAATATGGCCTACCACACGCCAAGGAGACCAACATGAAAAAGAAATTCAACTTTTGAAACAGCAAGTTTCTAGGCTAGAAGACACTGTGGCATTGTTAGTTAATGTTATCAAAACCCAAATTGGAGTTAATATTGACATTAGTAGTATATAAGTATATAGTAGATAGTAGATATGTATTGTAATTTATAATAATTAATTAAATATTTCATAAGGGTTGTCTAAAAACAACGTAAAACCTTCTAGGAGGGTAATCCCTTTTTTATTTTTATTTTTTATAAAATTGAAATACTTTATTTATTAATATTATAATTTATAAATATTAATAAAATGAACGCAACAATGTACTCAAAACTTATTTCAAAATATCAAAATAAATATAGTAAAAATAATATAAATAATACAAATAAAAAATCTACAAATAAATATAAAATAAAAATAATAAGACGGTTTATCCCTGATGATGCTGATTTATCTTCAATTTTAGGAAAAAGAAATTATGATAATGCTTTTAGTCAAGAAACATATGATGATTTAAGATACGGACAACATATTAATATTAACTTTTTTGAAAATAATATTGGTTGTGGTATAAGAATATAATTTATAAAAAAATTGAAATAATTTTTAAAATAATTATTGTAAATATAATTTACAAAAAAAACAATATTAAATATTTTTAAAGCAATTAATATTATGGAATTAAATAGCGATTTAAAAATTGATTTATCAATTATTCAACCAGGATTAATAAGACAAAAAAATATTTGTGGTGCTCCTAGAGAAAGAGTAACAGGGGAAAAATATTTCAGACAGATTATTCAAGTATATAATAAAGAAGGAAAACTAGTAGATTCAGGATTTGTTAAAATAAATGACTATACAGATATGTGTAGGATGGTTAGAGTTTGTAATACATTTAAAAAACAATATCATTTATTTGAAGATTGGCAACATTATGGTAAAGATTTCTATAAAACATCTAAATTTAAATTAACAGACTTAGTAACAGGTAATATTATTACAAGAATAGAATCTATTCATATTGATTCTTTTATAGAAAAAACAAAAAGTCAAAGCTTATGTATTGTAGGTGATTTAGTGAAAGATGAATATAGTGAAGTTTTATTAGAATGTTTAGATGAATATAGTAAATCAAACGAGCCACAAAATATTAAATATTTTAGAAATATTGTAATAAAAGATGAAAAATGTGGATGTAATTTATTTCAATATTTAGATATTAATGATTCATTTAGAAATGAAGAAATCAACGAAAAAACACAAGAATTGTTGCTCAATAGCTTAGTCTGTCATTGTAAAAATAATTTGTTAGAAAAAGTTTTAACAGAAGAACAAAAAGTAGTAAGAGCTGAATTAAAATTAAAAGCGCAAGCCGAAATAGAGCAAGTATTATCCATAAAGGAACTTGAAACAGATGTAGCTAATATGGTGTAATAGTATAGTAGTTAGATATTTAGAAATTTAGAATATTAATTATACTTTTTTTATTACATTATAAAAAAGTATAAATATATATAAATATATATAAATGGCAGGTAGACCCAAAGTAGTGCGATGTAAACAATCATATATAAATCATATTGATAATCATACATTTTCAGGTCCAATGAAAATGGGAACAAGTCCAAGTATAGGTGTAACTAGAAATTTTTGGTACAACTATCAGACAAATTGTAATCAAAACCCAAACGCTGTTAAAAAAAGTTATAATAATATGGTATTTTTAAATATTAATCCAGCTCAAACTCCAGTACCATCTGGTTTTAGACCAACTACAAATTATGGTTATAACTAACATTATTTATTTTTTAATATATTTTTTATAAAATATAATAGTATTATATAATTATGAAATTGAAACCAAATAGATTTAATTCTAGAATATTTTCTTTTAATAAAAAAAATAACTCATATTCTTTTGCTTTAGCATCTTCTGGAATAAAAATTAACAATAATACAAATACAAATACAAATACTAATACAAATATTGATTATTCAAGTTATATTACTGAATACTAATTTATTTTATTTATTTTATTATAAAATAAATATAATAAATATAATAAATATAATGACAGAGTTTTTTGGAAAAAATCAAATAGATAAGGTTGTTAGTAGTTTAAATGCTTTTAAAACAACTATATATAATGTAAATTATTTAAATAAAATTATTCAACAAAATAGACAAAAAATTATTAATGCTGGAGAGTATGCTTCTGTTATTAGACCTATAATTGAAAAAAAATTTGCGATAAATCCATCTTTTTCAATATATAATATTTCTATAGATAAAACAAAATGGAATGATGGTAAATGTTATTATAGTGCTTTTAATAGTTGGATAAATAAACAATTAAATAATTCTAAAAATTTTGAATATGATGAAAAACCTATTTCAGGAAAAAATGCTGATACTTATAACGCATATAAAAACATACAAACATTTTTATACAATAACATAGATTATTTGAATAAATGCTTAAAGAAAAATCCAAATGGAAAAATATTTTATCAATTTGGTATAGAACAAACTGGTGGTGATATATATATTACAATTAGATGTATTCAACCTGATATTTTAGATGAAACAAAATGGATACATGTTAGTAGTATTGTAATTTTGAGTGAGTTTTTTCCAAATGCTTCAAAATTATCAACATTTAGTCAAGAATATATTCAATTTGTTAATGTTGTTTCAACAATAATTGAAGAACTTGAAACAACTAATTGGATAAATAATTCTTTAATAAAAAATATTTGGGAATATTCAAATATATCTAATATTGCTAATACAAAATGTCTATATTCACAAAAATATCCTAGCTGGAATGGTATATTAATATCTCAGTGTTTTGTACCCAATTCTAACATAGAAATTCAATCTAATATGTCTGAATTATTTAATGACATATATTTTTATTATCCTTCATTGACAGTTGGAGAATTAGCCTTTTCAACCCGTAACATAGATGGGAATAATATTTTATCTATATGTAAAATTGATACTTATAATGGAGTTCAATGTATTAAAGAAGTAAATATTGATTTGGAAAAATTTTTTAAAAAAAATAATATAATTGGAGATACAATACTGGATGGTAATCTAAATATTCAAGATAGTAAAGGCGTTTCTGTTATTGAAACAGATAATGTAACAAAAAATATATCTATTCATGGAAAAGTAGGAATAAACCAAGATTTACATGAAATTAAAGGATTGTTAGATATTGATAATTTATCTAATGAAAACATTTTAACTATTGTTGATAAAATAGCTGAGTTAAATAATACTTCGTATAATGTAGTGGAACAAGTAAAAG
>Ga0255134_1000269_pt1 | contig 12894 bp, 13 predicted proteins | sample Law_Law_RepC_8d_FD_188550 | JGI IMG/M metagenome (GOLD analysis project Ga0255134, IMG submission 188550) | Freshwater microbial communities from St. Lawrence River, New York, United States - Law_Law_RepC_8d | ecosystem: Environmental > Aquatic > Freshwater > River | place: USA: New York... | reverse complement strand
GGTGCCAGATATTTTCGCGGCAAACTACGCTGGTCGCCGAAAACCGGGAAGGTGCCTTTGCTTGAGAATCGCCAAGGTAATGAGGTGTTGAGCATGGCGCGGATCATGACTTTTCATGGGGAAGCCTTCATGTCAACGCTAGTGCATCAATGGCGAAAGAAGTGGATAGCCGGGGCGGGAGCTACTGTCAGCCGTGGCCAAGGTGGTCGAAGCAGGTGGCTGGCAACGACAAATGTGTGGCCGAGTTGTTGGAGCGGATAATCAATCTGAAAATGGCACTGAAGTCGCTCGAAAAATCCAGTCTATCGATTGAGCCGCTCATTGCCACCCCTGTCGAGTTGACTACCCATCAGGCTGCCGACCTGCTCAATTTCGCGCGGTCCTGTGTCGTCAAGCTGCTGAAAAAGGGGAAGTGCCCAGTCGAACTGTAGGCAAGTACCGCTGTGTTCGTTTTGACGATCTAATGGCCTTCAAAAAGAAGGACGTTGCCAGGGCTCAGGTTCTCGACCAGCTCACGGTCGCATCCCAAGAACTGGAGATGGACCATGGATGGAGTATCCCATCACCGCTTGTCTACGCTTCAAACATCCTTGGTCCGGTCATGGTTGCTTTGGTGCCGCTTATTCTTTGGATCGAGTGTCGCATCGTGCCGCTAATCGGTTGAATAGAACCGCGAATATCAATGAGCCACCAGCGTAGATCAGCGGCAATTTCGAGTAAACATCATCTTTTGGGTTCATAAAAACCATCACAAACAGGGCGGTGGCCATGATTGCGGTCAACGAAAGACCCAAAAAGACAAGGTGCTTGGCTTGACCTACGGTGCTGGGCTTGGCGACGGGGTCAGATAAGCTGGACTGGTTCATGGAAAACTCCTGAGTGGGCTTGTAGATAGAAAAAAAGGCAAAGGTGATTAGGTTTTTGAGCATTTCTAAAATCGAACCGCAAAGCGTTAAAATCAAGACCCATAGTATTCGCAACTTGCCAACCACGATTCGACCATGAAGCACCTGGTAGTCGTTTCTTTGGATCTCTCGACCAATCTCGCGATACAGCGCAGAGGCGCAACGAATCGCAAGGCGACAATCCCAGCGCAAGTACTTGATTCCTGCGGATGCAATTCGATATTGACTCTCCGCTGAGGCTATAAGGCTGGCAACTGCGGATCGAACAGCGGCTGGATCAGCTGTCAGCGGATCAGTAATTCCAGGCAAGTACGAGCGTCCCCGTTCGGCATCTTCGCGGACATCCCTTGCAATATTCGTCAACTGCATGGCAACACCGAGAGCGATTGCATGCTGAACTGATCTGGAGTTTTGTGTACCCATAAGACCCGACATCATCAGCCCAACCGTACCCGCGGCATGATAACAATACTTCTGTAGGTCACTGTCGTTTGCAATGCGAAAAGCATGCAGGTCCATCCGCATCCCGGCGATCAACTCCTTGGCAATCGCAATATTGATGGAACCTGCAACCACGAGTGGCCGAATCCAAATCGACGCCGGATGGTTTCCGAAGTGACCTGCTTGCATCCGGTCCAAATCGCCTTCAAGGTGGTTCAATAGTAGCTCGGCCGACCCACTGCAAAGCGCTTCATCAACGGCATCATCAACAGTCCGGCACCACGCATAAAGGGCATGGACCGAATCACGAACATCCGCCGGCAAGAAACGCGAAGCGATCCAGAATGACCGACTATGGTGCTTCAACACCGCTTTTGCGCCAGCGCTGGCACTCTCCATGGCAGCATGATCTATGGCGGAACAATCTGGAGCTGCAATTTTGTTCATCTTGCCCTGCCTCCAAGTGCTCGGGCAAAGTCTTTTTCGATGATGCCTGCCGTCGCCTTGGCAGTGTTGACAACGCCCGGAACACCCGCTCCTGGGTGAGTGCCCCCTCCCACGATGTACAGACCGGGAATCCGCTCAGATTTGTTGTGTGGTCTAAAATAAGCGCTTTGCGTCAGCTTGGGGGCAACCGAGAAAGCAGAACCCTGGTAGGCGTTCAATTGACTTTGGAAGTCATTTGGAGTGAAGTGCCTGCGAGTGACAATCGAATCCCGCAGACCTGGCAAGTGCGATTCGAGCGATGCCAAAATAGCATCGCCATAGCGCTGTGCAGCAACATCCCAATCGATCTTCGCCCGACCCAAATGGGGAACCGGGCTCAATACATAGAACGCTTCCCCGCCACGGGGCGCAAGTGATGGATCAGAAACGGTAGGGGCGTGCAAGTAAAGACTGAAGTCATCAGGCAGTGAATTACCATGAAAAATATCCCGCAATAATCCCTGATACCTTGGACCAAACAAAATCGTGTGGTGACACAGGTTTTCATACCGTCGCGATGTGCCGAAATACATCACGAACAACGACATCGACCAATCCATCCTTTCAAGCTTCCCGGTCATGATCTTCCCACCAGTGTGCTGGCGATAAAGATTCGCATAGGTGTGGTGAATATCTGCATTGGAGACAACCAAATCAAACGATTCACGGTTCCCTGCCTGATCACACACCGCGTGCTTGGCTGCGCCTTTGGTTCCGTCCTGGACCGTAATTTGCTCAACAGGACTGTTGAGGCGCAGTTCACCACCCAGTCGCTGAAATAGGCCGACCAAGGCTTCGACAAGGGCACCCGTGCCACCGCGTGGAAAAAAAACTCCCCACTTGCGCTCGATCCAATGGATCAGCGTGTAAATCGAACTCGCCTCCATCGGGTTTCCACCAACGAGCAAGGGATGGAAACTAAAAGCCTGGCGAAGTCGCTCATCTTTCACGAAACCTGAGACTGCCGAATACACACTTCGATCGGCGCGCAATTTGATCAAAGCAGGCGCACACCGAAGCATGTCACGGAAATTGAGAAACGGGGTCGCTCCAAGCTCAACATAACCCTTCTCAAACACCTTGCGAGTGTAGTTTGCAAAGCGATGGTACCCATCCACATCATTTGGTGAGAGCTTGCGGACCTGTTCGATCAGCTTCCCTTCGTTGCTGCTGTAATCAAAGCTGCTTCCATCATTCCAGTGCAAACGGTACATAGGATCAACCGGAATCAAATCGATATGCTCCGACATCGATTCGTCGGCCAGTGCGAACAACTCTTCCAAACAATGGGGCGCTGTGATTACCGTCGGCCCAGCATCAAAGATGTAACCCTTGTCATGATAAACATACGCTCTGCCGCCAGCACGATCACGACCTTCGTAGCATACCGTTTCAAATCCCATCGCCTGCAAGCGAATAGCAGCCGCAAGACCGCCAAATCCGCTGCCAATAACCGCCGCCTTGCCGCCCGGCCTGTCAAGACCTTGAAATTCCATAGTTCTAAATCGAACTCCTGCAATCTGTTGAGTTGATTTTCTTTTTACTACCGTTGCCGCAATCCCTCAGGCCCCGCAGTAAGTATGGAGGATTGTATCGATTCACGAGCTTTGACATCAGTGGGGCAGAATTGCGAATTCAATGGGCCATTCAGTTGTTCGCCCGGTTGCTCAATTTGCCGCAAGCATTCACGCATCCGCTGCAACAACTCCTGGTCGACAACATGCTCGCCAAGCAAACGGATTTGCTCCCGAATGATTCCAGAGATGACTTGATTGCCATGCGATTGCGCGATCTCCAACAATTCGTTGGCGACTGATTGTCGCTCCTGGTTCGATACTCTCAAACGCGACGCGAGTGCGAGGCACCGATCTTCCCCGGCGATTTTCAACGCCCAAGCCCACGGCCAGGTGACCCTTGCATGCCGCATGTCATCGTCCCGGACACAGCCCATCATGGCTGATTCGGCGGGCCGGGCTTGAACAAACTGCCTGAGTTCTTCCAAATCGTTGCGCATTTGCAAGGCGACTCCGATTTGGCAACCAAAAGAGGTCATCGCCGAATGCAAAACGCCAAACTCGTTGGCAGCAAAGCAGCCCATGGTGACCGCCAACTCAACCAATACACCCGTCTTGAGGGAGCTGATCGCGTCGACCGTTTCCTGCCAATGGGCAAGCGGAATCACATCGATCCGAGAAACCAAATCAAGGGATTGTCCCTCGTGGCAGCGCCGACCAGCGATGATCATGGCTTCGGTTAGACGGTGTCGTTGCTCGCATGCAATCGGTACGGCGGCCAGTAATTCGAGCGCTCGAAAATACAGCCAATTCCCGGCATTGATGGCAAGCGGCACACCGATCGCTTGATGTATGGTCGGTTGTCCACGCCGGTAGTGCGAATCGTCTTGCACATCATCGATGACAAGAGAACCCGCGTGGAGAGATTCGATTGCCTCCAGGATATCTTCGCAAATGGGGCCGTTACCGCGGGACATCTCGTAACAGATCTGCACCATAGAGCCGCGAATACGCTTGCCCTGCCGGGCCCTGAAGTCATCGGTAGGGTGGATGAGCGCCCGTTGGATCATTCCCTTGATGAATGGACTCATGTGGGTACCCCTTTCACGCAAACGGACGCTTTTTTTTCAAGATATTTCCGGGAAGCAACAAAGCTGCGCAAAAAGTTGATGGGCCGAAGGCCGCCAGGCGGCATGCCCACAACAATGCGGAAAGCGTCGAAAAATGAAAATCGGTGACTGTAGAACCGTGCGATGCGATTTTCGCCAAGAACGCTATAAAAGCGTCTAAAGATCTGATAGCGTTTTTGAGGCTTGACCAAGTCAAATAGGAGGCGATTGAGGAATCTGGCGAAGCGTGCACGACCTGCGTGTGCCTTGCCCAATCGTTTTAAAGCTTCGCCAAGTTCATGCGTCGGTGTTTTGGCAACGATTTCGGCAACAGCGACAGCCATTGCAAAAGAGTATCCCGTGGCAGCATGGAACCAGCCACCACGGTAGCCGCCTTGAAGCGTTGGAAGCCCACTGCCCGGCAAGGAACCAGCCGTTGGCATCGGCAAGACGCCCGTTTCTTCACGGATGATTCGCCAGCCCGGACAACCTAGCTGTTGCAAATAATTTTTGATGTTGCCAAGACATTCCTCGCGATTGATCGATGGTGAGTTGGAAAAACGGGTGTCTTCCAACAGCACTCGCCTTCGGTCAAACGGCAGTGTGTAGAAAAACCGAAAGCCATCCCCCTGATCAACACGATCATCCATCACGAACGGATTGGCAAATGGCCAATCGCTGTCCAATTCAACTTCAAAGCCCCAAAACTTTTGGTAGCCCCCGGCGTGGCTTGGATGCTCAGAACGAATCGGCCCACAATTGTCAAACACCGCAGTTGCGTTAAGCTTGCGTCCATCGCGAAGAGTCACGCTGTTGTGGGTTAGCTCGACTGCCATGGTGCTTGTCAGGATTTGACAATGATCGGTTTCTAGCTTGGACGTAATCACTGCCGCAAAGTGTCTTGATGAAATCGATCGATAGCCCAAATTGATTGTCCGCTTTCGACCGCCTACCAAGATGTCGTAGCTGGGCCATCGAGATTCTACCAGGGGCTCAACCCATTCGGCACATTCGGTCGGAATGTCACCAGCGTGGAATGACCAAGTGTGGTTGCCGGCCAATTGGGGCCCTTGTTCGATAATCGCTAAGCGGGCATGCGGCTGGTGGTGACGAATCGCAAGGCCCATCAAGCCGCTCTGCAAGCCGCCTCCAACGAGAATGTAATCCAGCGGGCCGGTTTCGCTATTCATGCCACAACCCGGTTTGAATTTAGCCCTGGCCCATAGGCGTTAGAAATAGTGGAATTAATAATAGTGGCGCTAACACTAATTACCTGTGGGAAAACCGACGCAAGCGCCCAACGGTTGATCTGTTCAGGCCTATTTTTTAAAGGGAGCAAAGTGTGCGCTCCTGTTGGTTGGTCCCGGAGCGGGCAATCACCGCATCGCACTCGTGCAAAAGCAAGTGCGGCACAGCGATTGCGGACAAGCCAATGAATAAAGTTTGCACCAGCGCCGATGTTTGGTCCCCAGCATTCAGCACGCCAGACCAGTCTTGTAACCACCACCCAGCAACGCCTGTTCCCAAAATCGCCGTAATGGAAAGAGGAGCCACAGAGCGAATGAACTCAGTTCTGTTCAATGATTCGTTACGGCGCAAACGCTGGAGCCCTTGCCACGAATGCCAACCACAGAAATAAACAGGAAATGAAATCAAAATGGGTGCAAAGAATGCAACGGAAATAGTGGCAAGCGGTACCCAACTTCGCAAATTGCCTGGCGTTGCGACAAGACGCCATACAACAGAGCAGGTCGCTACCGGGACCAGCAAAAGCGCAATGATTCGCATCGCACCTAAGATCGTGCTGACCGATTCGGTACCACTTGCAGGAACAATCAGCCAAAGGAGACGTTGCATCTCATCCGGGCGCAACAGGATGGGAATCCACAGTACCAAACCACCTACTGCTGTCACTTCAAAGTGATTGAATGCCAATTGCCAAATGGATAACGAATTCTGGCAAATAACAGATCGCTGGTCTTCACAACCAAAGTGCCAGGCCGAAATGATGACAAAGAACAACACGGTTGGTGTGGGTAAAAAGTACCAGCCAATGCCGAACAAAATTCCTATCGTCAAATATGCTGGAAAAAATAGCAACCACCACCGGTGCGGGAACCTTTTGGCGAGAAGTCGTCGCCCAGTCCAGTGGTCCAATCCCCCGTGCGGCACCCCCAGCACAGCAATGGAAATCGATGCGACCAAAACCATGCTGTTCAGGTCGGGGTTGCCGAAGAAAAGCAGGATGGCGATATAAATCAAGCACACAGTCAAGTAGACAAGTGGATGCATACTTACAGCTTCATGAAATAACTGCCAAAACCAAAAAAAATCAGCACCTGTGCTTTCATTCACCGCACAGGCGCTGAAAATTTCGACAATTAGGCTAAAACAGAGCTTGCTTTGCCATTGTCAAGGCCCTTGCTTTTGGCACGGGCGATGAAATAAATGAGAACGCCAAAACCAGCCTTGGCGGTCATGTCGGCAATCGCATAACCAATCTGCAAGCCAACAATCCCGCTCCCATCGACAGCGCCACCAGCCTTAGCTTCCAGTGCCGACATCGTTCCACCCATAGCGTAAGCGATTGGATAAACAGCCCAGGTGATCAATAAAACCAATCGGGCAATTTCAATGAGTTTGCGAGCGGCAACCGGCTGGGTACTGAGCGAGTTCGTCAACTCGACCCACAAAATGTAAAGAATGTAGAAAAATGGTACAGAAGAAAGGGCGCCCCAAACGACACGCATGGTCCAACCTTCAGGTGTTGAGATCACTTCGCCTGGATAACCAAGAGCGATCATCAGGGCTGCAGCAATCACCAGCCGGGTGAGTAAGGACTGTGCTTTGCCAGCTTCCAGTCGCAAGACTGCAACCAGTTCGACCATCAAAAGCGGCACGGTAAGAATCCAATCGGCGTACCGGTAAAAGTCATTGAAAGGCGCCCCGGTCCCCTTGTACCCGGCTCCGCCCAGAGTGTAAGCATCCTGCCAAGAATGCCGAATCATGAAATAGTGATAACAAGCAATGGATACCACCAAGCCACTGACCATCAAGGCTGGGCGATACGCCTCGTCCACGCTTGAGCGGGACAAAAACAAAAAGATGGCAGCTGCGCCCATCGTCGCGACTGTCATCGAAAAAATGTTGTCAACAATGTTGTACTGCGAGATCGATAGTTCTGGCATCCCGACAGCGAACAAACAGAAACTTGCGAGCATTAATTCCACCTCAATGAAGAGTAAGTAGCCTTTCGGAAAAATCCCAGAGGCTGTGGTGTAGGTTGGCGCATTTACAATTTAAATATTGATAAAATGCCCTATTTCTTAGTTTAGGGTGGTAGCAAAGCCTAATGCAACACCCTTGAACCCATTTTCTAAAGAAAAAGACTTTGGGTAGCATTTGGTCCAATTGGACAGCTCTGCCACGCAGGGCAGCGCAAGCTCCTAATTCAGGCAAGTCGACGCAGAATCGCTTCAATGACCAAGGCTTGAACAGGTAAGAAAGCTCGCCATTTGCCGCATAAATTGAATAGCCACTCTGAGCGATTGCGCAACTTCCTAAACTAAGAGGACATACCACTAGATAGCCATGGCGGGGCAGGGGCATGCTTCCGGTGGTTCTGATCCCCAAAACCAGTTGTGCCAGTTGCAGTGATCGGGCGCCAAAAAACAGGCGGTATTAACCCCGATACCATAAACCCCAAAATCCGAGGCCATAAGCCTGCACAGTTTATGATCAAGGCATGAAAACCAGTTGCATATTCAAATTTTATTGCGGCATTACCGCAAAATGATGGCAGTCGCCTAAAAGATTTCGCATCATCCGAGAATGCCTGATTTTATTCAGGTGCGTTTCTTGCATTGAAGGTGCAGCCACATAGGTAGTGCGAGTTACTTGGCTTAACTTGCTCGAGGCAATCTGTTCAGATAAAGATTCATTGGCATGAATCATCCATGCGAACACAATAGAACACACCGTCGGTCTTCTGGCAGCGTTCACATTCTTTAAACCGAATGCCTTTGAGATCCATCCTTTCGCTATTTCTGATCCGGGCAGCGGAAGCGTCCAAACTCAAAACCTCTCAGCGCGACATGCTTCGTCTTTCTTCCCGTAGTCCGCGCCCGCCATAAACGAAAAGAAGAAGGTTTCATTTCGGCACGCATCAGCTTGATGACCTCGCCCGAAGTCAGGCCAAACTGAGCTTGGATCGCATCGAAAGAGGTGCGATCTTCCCACGCCATCTGAATGATTCGGTCGATATCGGCAGGACTCAATTCCATGGATCCTTACCCCAAGAACTTGATCATCAGCTTCAGGCTAGACCCGTTTTTAGGGTAATTTCCCCAGCAATTTCACTTCACAGCCAAATTAATAGCCTGCAACAAGGTGCCCAAGCGGAAAAAATTACTCTTTGGCCGTTGGCCCAGCAGAAATGGCTGGCAAGACCCTAACTGAAAGCGCATTGTTGCCAGCATCTGACAACCCGAAAGCCTCAATTCAGTGAACCCCGTTCCCTTGCCTTCCTGCCAATGGATGGGCCAGGCCCCACTAGGGTCCATCCACACCCATCACCCAAAACGACTCAGGCAATGTCATAAGTCCAAGGCTTGCGCTGTTCCCGAGCGAGGTAGGTGTTCGCTTCCCGGTCGCCGGGGAACTCCTCCCGGGCAACATCCCATGTCAGCTTGCGCCCCAATTTCAGCGCAATGCCACCCAGGTGGCACACCGACACTGAACGGTGACCGGTCTCAGCATCGCAAACAGGCGATTGACGGCTGGCCACACACGCGAAGAAATTGCCCATATGGTCGTCGCTAACCTGCACATTCTGCTCCATGGCAGAGGGATTGTCACCTAAAATTTCCGGCTTGCTTGCCTCGATCTTGCCACGGGTCACGAACAACCACCCGTCCGATCCCTCAAACTTAATGCCATGGTCCATCAGGTGACGGGGAACCGGCTTGTCAGGCTTGCCCCCAAAAATAGTGCTTGCGGTGGTGCTCTTGCAGATGTGTTTCAAACCACCAGCATAACCGTAGGTGATCTCATACTCCGAAGGGGCCGTATAGCCGCCCACAATCGGTTCAGCCAGCCGCTTCCCTTCAATCGAGGTAGGGCCAGTCTGGTTGATCGCCCACAGCACGATGTCGTTGTGGTGGGCACCCCAATCGGTGAGGGTGCCACCGCTGTAATCCAGCCAGAACCGGAAATTCGTGAAGCATCGCTCAGGAACATAGCCGGTGGCTGGAGCCTGCCCCTGCCACATGTCCCAGTCGAGCCCGCTCGGAACATCCACAGACTTGAACGGGCCACCCCGCAGGCCGGCCGGAATCGCGCTGGTCACGGTGTGGATCTTGCCCAACCGCCCCGACCGCACCAGCAGGCAGGCCTGGCGGAACAGCTTATCGCTTCGCTGCTGACTGCCGGTTTGCAGCACGCGCTGGTTGGCCTTCACCGCCGCCACTACCCGCTTCCCCTCATCGATGGTCAGCGTCAACGGCTTCTCGCTGTATACATCCTTGCCAGCCTTGATCGCCGCCAAATTGACCAGCGTGTGCCAGTGGTCGGGAGTCGCGTTGATCACCACCGTGACATCCTTTTCGGTGTCGAGCAGTTTGCGGAAATCGGTGTATTGCTTCGCGTTATTGTTTTGCTTGGCTGCCTCAGCGACTCGGTTCGAGTCCACATCGCAAACAGCCACCACGGTGCCGAAACGGGCGGCGTTTCTGGCATCCCCCTTGCCCATACCGCCGCAGCCGATCAGTGCAATTTTTGGTTTTTCACCCGCCTTTTTCGGTTCATCGGCCATTAACCGGGTCGCTTGCCACGCCGGAATGCCAGACAAAGCGGCCACCTTCATCGCTTGGCGGCGGTCAATGCGGGGGAGGATCAGCATGGTTGGGCACCAACAAGAGTTTGTAATCAATTTCGGGTAAAACCCAGACATTCTAACGGGCATGGTACGCCCACCGCCCTGCCCATGCAACCACCCGCATGCTTCAAGTCATCTATCGCCCCAATCAACCCGGCTCCGAATCACCAATGCCCTGAAAACCACCATTGCCCTTGAGCGGATCAATCGGGAAATCATCGGGCAACTCAGCGGAGTTTGAGGCGATGGCTAAACATGGCAAAATTTCAAAAACCAAAACCAAAACCAAGAAAAGGAAGCTCTTGGGGCGCGCAGGCCCGAATAGACCCATCCCATCCAGAACGACCCTGATTTCACGAGGTCACCAAAATAAATGGGCGCAATTTGATGGACGCCACCGACATAACCTGCCCTCATCCATAATTTTACGCCAAAAGGCAAGCCGGACGAACACCTTGCAGTGCCGACTTCTTCACCCGCGACCTTTCCAACTTCCAGGTCCGCGGCCTGGGCAACGCCATGCTGGGAACCGTGATCATGGTCATGGTGGCCACGCTGATCGGCACGCCGGTCGGCGTGCTGGGTGCCATCTATTAGGTGGAGTTCAGGAAATCCCGTCTGGCCCATCTCACTCGCTTCGTCGTCGAGATGCTGCTGTGGGGCCCTTCGGTCCTCGTTGGCCTGTTTGTCTACAAGTGGCTGATCCAGCCAGCCAGTTCACCCGCAAGCTCCTTATCCTTGTGGAGCGTCCCGGTTGTCGCCCAAATTGTTTGGTTTTTTGAGCGAATCAGCTCACTCTTTCTCCATCCCACAGGCTGGGCCGGCTCGGTGGCCCTAGGGGGCCATGCTCATGCCGGTGGTGCTCAGAACTTCCGAGGAGGCCCTGCGCACAGTTACCAACGCCCTGCGCCGGGCCAGCTATGCCCTGAGTGCCACCTCCGCGCAAACAGTCATGAAGGTGATTGTTCCAGTTGACGCCACCGCCATCTTTCTGGGAATGGCCCGCGCAGTTGGCGAGACCGCGCCGCTGGTTTTCACCGCCGGCTCTTTCAATTTCTGGCCCAAGGATGGCATGGGGGAAAAGATCCTCTTACTCACCTACTACATCTAAACCTATTCCACCGGCGACAAGGAATCCGAGAAGCAAATGGCCAGGGTAGGGGCGTTTGTGCAGTTCGCTTTTGTCATGGTGGTCAACATCTCCATGCGCCTGCTCTCCGGCAGGCGCGATGTCGTCGCCAGCCGGGGCTAATAACCGATACTCTTTTCAGGCTTTTCTCACGCGGCCAATCTAGCCGCGTCCATCAAAGGCAAACAGGGCCACGCCCCCTGAACGGGACAACGCCAAAAAGGCGGCAAGGCACCGCCCTGTTCAGGAACACGTGGCCCATATTGTTTCTACTAACCAACCCAACCAACTCATGCAACACTCCAAATATAAAGGAACAGAGAAAGTACTCTGATTGCACACAATGGATTCAGTTTTAAAAATTTATTTAATTATCCTTATTGTAGCTAATTGAAGCCAGCCATGGAAACCCACATTGTGGGTTCATCCGTGTCGATTCAGGGCCGGTAGGCGGCCCACAAAGGCTTGGCTGCCGCATACCATTTGGCCTCAACCCAAGGAGAAATGGTTTCAAAAACCAGGCTTCATTCCTTTGCAGGATCCCTCTTTGCAGAATCTCCCTTCAGAGAAACCACACCCCAAGCATTCATCATTTATTAACATTTACATGCATTGTGAAAAGCAACTGAAAAAGCAGCCAGCTCAACGAAATTAAACCGTATTCAAAAAGGAAAAATCCTCAAGAATGTTCAAATCCGGCGAGAAATTCTAATGGATTTATCACAAAAGAAACATCAATTTTCAATGAAACCATCCACAGATTCTTCACTTTCCTTGGGTAAAAAAATTCTTCTTCTTAACCTAACGGAGGTCTTCCAATGACTCGTTTCTGGAAACGCAAAGGCTTCACTCTCATCGAGCTGCTGGTGGTTATCGCCATCATCGCCGTTCTCGTCGGCCTGCTGGTTCCCGCCGTGCAAAAAGTGCGCGAAGCCGCCAACCGCATGAGCTGCTCCAACAACCTCAAGCAGATCGGTCTGGCCTACCACAATTATCACGACACCAACAACAAATTCCCCCCGGGCGGACGTGATGGCCGTCCCGGCGGACAAGCCAACCAGAATTGCTGCAACTGGAATGACATAAACTACACCGCGTTGAACAACGCCGGTCAGCAGGATAATCGCGATGGGTACAACTGGCGGTATTGGATCCTTCCCTTCATCGAGCAGGACAACCTCTACAAGGTCGTCAAGCGTGCAGACCTCTACGCCACGCCTGTCAAAACGTACTATTGCCCAACCCGCCGCTCACCCACGGTCTACAACGGTTCCGCCCGCTGCGACTACAACGGCAATGCCGGTACCAGCTTCGCCAACGGCACACCCCTAGACGGTTCCGCCGGCGACGGCTCCGGCGTTCTGAATGGCGTCGTCGTCCGCAGTAATGTCTCCCCAATCACCCTGTCTTCCATCACCGATGGCACTTCCAACAC
>Ga0255134_1000250_pt1 | contig 13458 bp, 16 predicted proteins | sample Law_Law_RepC_8d_FD_188550 | JGI IMG/M metagenome (GOLD analysis project Ga0255134, IMG submission 188550) | Freshwater microbial communities from St. Lawrence River, New York, United States - Law_Law_RepC_8d | ecosystem: Environmental > Aquatic > Freshwater > River | place: USA: New York... | reverse complement strand
TTATGGAGACTGGTTAAAATCGAACGAAGATTTAGTGGATGATAAAGTAACAAATACTAGTCAAATGAATGAATATATTCAAAATAAAAAGAAACAGCTACGGGCTTTGGTTGTTCATCAAGATTTTAAAGATATGAATATGAATGGCGGAAACCAGTTTGATTTAGTGAGGGACGCGCCCGAAAATTACGGGTCGACAATATTTAATAAACTTCAATACGAAGATGTGAGAAAGGCACATTGTGAATCGGTGATTCCAGTTACAGAGGAGGATTTCCATAAAAGAACCAAATATACAAACATAGACCAGTTGAATCGCGAAAGAACCCAAGACATGGTTCAAAATAGTGACAGATGGATTTCAACACATGAAAACAAACTAAAAGAGATACATAGTAATGATGAGGACATAAATATACAACGAGCATATAAATTGATGAATCAAGATGAGGTAATAAGAGAGAATCACGATAAATTTTGGTCGGACTTGAAGAGATTAAAAAATTAGTCTGTCTGCCGACGGCTAAAATGAATATTAATATTATTTTATTTTGTTTTATTTTTACTATACATTGTATGAGTTGTCTGCTGAAGGCTCATCGCTAATAATTATATCATGTAATTCATCATCTTCATCTGACGATGATTCTTCAATACGTTTCGCAAATTTGTATAAATTAAACCATAATTGCCCAATTAAATACCACCATGGTTCGGTTAGTTCATCCAATTTATTCTGTAAAACATTCCAGTTCCCACCGCATCCGCCATTTTCAATCGGCTGTTTAAATTCTCTACATATCAAATCAGAGGTGCGTTGCCAATCCCTTCCCTTTTTTTCTTCACATTCTTCTATTATATCATATTCGTAATGACGTATTGTTATACATTCATCGAATGTTACTATTTTCTTGCTAAATGATGTCATGATATTGGTGTACTACTATAATTATAGAATATTAATATTTGATGCCGTGTAGCCATTATTTGATAATGATATACTATTTTCATTATCAACATTCAATTTTATTTCCGATAAATGGGTGTATCAGAAATGTATTCCAGAAATTCTTTTTTTGTAAGTGTAATATATATGAATTATTACGCAAAATATGTATTTGTATTAATATTATTGATTTTATTTGGGTTCTTATTTGAAAGATACAAAAGGTCGGAAGCTCTGAAAGATAAGATGGACCAATATGATTTAATTAAGAAGTATTTATTGGATGACTCAACTTTAGCTAGAACAAATAAACCAATTTTATGGATACATGTGGCTTTTGAAACAAACGCGAGATGGTGGCCTCATTTTGCCTCTCGCAATACGCAATGTTTCAATCAACCATATCAATACTTGACTATAAAGTCCATTGTCGACCATTGCGGAGATTCATTTCATGTATGTTTAATAGATGATAAATCATTTAATAAAGTAATACCTGGTTGGAGTACCAAGGTTGCCAATTTGCCAAATCCACTTCGCCCTCATTTAAGAGAAGTCGCCATGGCCAAATTATTGTATTATTATGGAGGTATGACGATTCCATCATCATTTATTTGTATGAAAAATCTAATTCCGCTATTCAACAAGGGTCTATCTGCAGCAACCATGTTTTGCGGTGAATTAGCGAGTGAAAGTAATGTATCAGCACTTACTGAATTTTTCCCAACTAATAAAATAATGGGATGTAAAAAGAATTGTGAATTAATGGGTGAGTATGTGAATTTCCTAGAGACGACTGTATCAGATGATTATACAAATGAAATGGAGTTTACGGGTGAAACAAATAAATGGTTATATCAGCAAGTTAGGAAGAAGACGGTAATGCCATTAGATGCTGTATATTTTGGAGCCAAAATGACAAATGGAAAGCCAGTATTATTGGACAATTTGTTAAGCGACGATGACGATTTTGAGATATCAGAAGAGGCTTACGGAGTGTATATTCCCGCAAATAAGTTGTTATTACGAACCAATTTACAATGGTTTGCTAGATTAAGTCCAGAGCAAGTGTTACAAAGCAATACAATTATAGCGAGATACTTATTGCTGTGTAACTAAAAATATGATATTAATGTGATTAAAAATAGATGTAATAAGGAATATTGTATTTAGATTTACTATAAACAACTTTAGTTGTAAACATAATCGATTGAGACTTACATATTTGCCTAATAATAGTACAAAGGCCAGTATACGTGAGTTTTCTTTCGACATAAAATAGTTTTGCCACGTGATAAAACGGTTTTATTTGTTCTAAAAACGATGTATTCCCACCATTTAATTCACCCCTTTTATACGCGGATGAATTAAATATATAATATTTGTCGTTCTTATCACATACTTTCGCTAAGAAGTCAAATAGTATATTTTTATCTATTTGTGTCTTAAATGTTTGGTTCATTGCACAAATGAAGAATGTATATATATCATTAAGATAATAGTTTTACCATATTATTTGTAAATAAAGCAAGTTCGATTTCGTCTTCGTGAATATTGTGAAAAATAGTAATGTATTTACATAGCAATTTTATAATTTCATATTTTTGTGTTTCGCTCAAAATGTCAGTTACTTTAACAAATAAGAAATAATTGTCGTATATATCCATTACGGAATATCCTTTGTCAAATAAGTCATATAATAGATGAACCGCATCATTCAAGTTAGATTGAATAACCGCATTTGTATATGTATCAAATACAGTAAAACTGATATTCGTACACACCTTACTAACAAGATCGTATGTAATTGGTTCATTTATAATCTTAAACTTTTCTAGATAATTCAATAGAACACAAACTGATCCATTAGATACAGATAGAATAAGACGATCAGTCTTGCCATCACATATTAGATTTTCACTCTTTTTCGTTTTTTGAAGAATAGTATTCAAGCGGTCATTCGTAAATGGTTTTAATTTAATTATGATTTTTCTGGACTGTAAACTATCAATGACCTTTTGAATATTCGAACACGATGAAATGAAATGAACATTGTTACTATATTTGTCAATACAATTTCGGAATACTTGTTGACTTTGTTCATTGATATTATCAATATCATCAAGAATGACGATTTTCTTTTTACCTTGAATAGAACATCTAGTCTGGCAAAATGTTTTAACTTCGGTTCTATAGTATTGAATACCTTGTTCTTTTAGACTATTAATAACCAAAATATCATCAATATATTGTGATTTGCCATAATATTCGGTAATAAGAGTATTAATTAGTGTTGTTTTTCCAGAACCGGAATCACCGATGAATAATATAGTGAGGTTGTTCATAGAAATCATGGTGTTTAAAATGTCGATGATATCATTGTCAATTTCCAAATCTTTAAAATAGCAGGGTCTATATTTGTACATAAAGGGAACATTCATGGTATATAATTATAGTTATTCGTTAATAAGTATTTAAGTAAATGTAGTTATATATTATTAAAATGGAGGATTACTATAATATTCTAGGAGTAGATGAAAACGCAAGTCAAGATGATATAAAAAAAGCGTATAGAAAATTATCTCTAATACATCATCCGGATAAAAACCAAGGAAATTTAGACGCCGAGACGAAATTTAAAAAAATAAATGAAGCCTATCAAGTTGTTGGGGATGAAAATGAACGAAAGCAATATGATATGAAAAGACGAAACCCATTTGGTGGTGGCATGCCGCAACATCACGGACATCCAGACCCTCATGGAATGAATCCAATGAATGATATATTTAAGATGTTTTTTGGTGGACAAATGCCTCCAGGTGAGCATGCTATGGGTGGTATGCCCGGAATGGGCGGTATACCAGGAATGCCCGGAATGGGTATATTTCAAGGAATGGGTGGTTTTCCAGCTGGTAATGTAAGGGTATTTCGTAATGGGCAACAAATTGATATAAATGCTTTGAATAAACCACCACCAATCATTAAAAATATAGTCATTGGTTTAGAGCAAGCATACAAGGGAGATCAAATACCAGTACAGATAGAACGATGGCTGTTTGAAGATGGAATGCGCAAATGCGAAAGTGAAACATTGTATATACCAATAATGAAAGGCATAGACGATAAAGAAATGATAATATTGAGAGAAAAGGGTAATATATTAAGTAGTGAATTAAAAGGCGATGTTAAAATAGTTATTAATATACAAAATACGACTATATTCAAACGCGATGGGTTAAATTTACATATGGAAAAGGACATTTCTCTCAAGGAGTCATTATGTGGATTTGATTTTATAATTCATCATGTCAATGGGAAACAATTGAGATATACAAGTGATGCGGGTAGTCCATTGAAAGATGGCATAATAAAAGTGATTACAGGTTTTGGTATGGAGAGAGAAAATAGCAAGGGAAATCTATGTATTAAATTTAATGTAAAGTATCCAGAGAAATTAACGAGTGAGCAAATCACGCGTTTAAGAGAAATACTATAATCACGATAGTATCATATACACATATGAACATTTATACCAGTGAACATTTAAATGCGTATTTAGTATATTTGATAAATAAATAAACGCCAAAAATATTATTATAACAATGTAATATATAATGAAGCATACAAGAAAGGTCGGACACTCGTCTATGAATAAAACGCGTAAAAATCATGGTTCTACTTCGGTAAAAAAGCAAATTATCACGAACATGTTACAAATGCTTATGACCGTAAAATTATATCACTGGAATACACTAAGTTTTTCTGTTCACAAGGCAACTGATACTTTATACGGAGATTTAAATACATTAATTGATCAATTTGTCGAAGTGTTATTGGGAAAACATAATAATCTAAGTGAGAAACATAAGAGCGAAATTCTAAGTATTAAATCGTTACACATGAATAATTACAAAGATAATGGCAAATTTAAACAAGAACTAGAAACATATAAGAAGTACTTGATCGGATTAAACAAGCATTTCAGTGAGAGTGAGAACAGTGACTTGTTAAATATTCGTGACGAGATATTATCGACACTTAACCAAATTTCTTACTTATTAACATTAAAGTAAACATATTGATAACATATTGTCAACATATTGATAACATATTGTCAACATATTGATAACATATTGTCAACATATTGATAACATATTATGTAAACGGATTAAATATAATATATTAAATTATTATATATAATAGATAGAATGTTTCAGTATTTATTGTTGCTGTCTTTTGTTTTGGTAAATAGTAAAAATATTATAACACCAATTTCATCGCTTAATATTCCCAATTATTTAGGCCATTGGTTACTAGTATATCAAGCGCCAACAAACGTTATTTTTCAAGGTTATGGCACTTGTATTACCGCTGATTATGGAGTTTTGGATAATGGGAATATAAATGTTGTAAATACACAAATAGATAAAAACAATAAAATAGACCAAATTAATGGATACGGATATTATAAAAATGTCTCCGAACCTGGTAAATTAACAGTTCATCTTGATGGTGTTCCAGTTGATTCGCCTTACTGGATTATCAAATTAGGTGAAGTTAAAAACAATCAATATCAATATAGTATTATTACAACCCCATCAGATATATCATTATGGGTATTGGTAAGGAATATTAATTCTTTTTTTGAATTATATAATACAGAAGTGATTGAATTTTTAGCTGAATATAATTTTAAATACGAAACTGTTTCTCAAACGAATTGTAACTATAAGTTCGACATTAATTACCCGACTACTATGTTACGTACGAATCATTTGAGTGAATGTCAAGTATCAAGTTATTTACAAAATGCTGGATTTCCAGAATACACTATACCAACAATGGTCTGTATAAGTAAATATGAAAGTTCATTTAATTGTGATGCTACAAATAAAAATACAGACGGGTCGACGGATTATGGACTTATGCAGATAAATAGTTACTATTGGTGTTCTGGGGATGTTTCATCAAAATATAATGAGTGTAAAATAGCATGTTCTAGTTTATTCAATTGTCAGTATAATACGAATTGCGCATATATTGTCTGGAAACAACAAGGATATACTGCTTGGTATGGGTACAAAAATCACAAGTCTGAATGTGATTCATACAAAATTAATTGTTAAGTTGGCACAAAACATATAAAAAATAAATTATATATTTTATTATTATATATAATGTATTTTGCGATAGCTGGAAGTTTGATCATGACATTATTATTTTCTGTATTTGATTCAGTTTACACAACGGAACAATTATCGTTTAGTGGGGGTGGCGCGTTCGGTGCCGTAGAAGTGGGAATATTAAAGAAAATAAGAGAGAGTTATCCCATAAAATATGACAGATATACTGGTATATCAGCTGGTTCATTAAATGCCGGATTTTTATCACATTATGCGAATATAAATGATGGAATTCAAGACGCGGAACATTTGTATTCTACCATTAAGAACAAAGATGTGTATGAAATATTGCCGGATACTGGAAATTCATTGTTAAATACGAAACCATTACACAATACATTGACGAATGTTATACAAAATATGAAATCAGAGCCAGTAATAGAGACATTGATAGGAACAGTCAATTTATATACTGGAAATCTCGATATATATAAATATAACGATAATCACGACAAGGAAGATAAAGTATTATTATTGATGTCGTCCTCGGCAATTCCGGTAGTATTTCCGCCAATAAAATATAAAAATTACATGTATGCTGATGGAGGAACATTGAGCAATGAATTGTTAGATATAGTACATTCGTCTGATTATTTGAATATTACGTATATAACGCCATATGGTTTAATGGCTGAAAATGATAATCCAATCAAATCAATAAAAGATATGGTTATGCGAACCATTCAAATAGTAAAAAAAAATTATAACAATCCGTTTACGCGATTAAATCATAATTGTGATAAACCGTATGGTGAAATAAATTACTATTATGTAGATAGTAATTCACTAAACGGATACAGCATGTTGAATTTTGACAAGGGGAAAGACCTTATAGAAATCGGATACAACGATATGAAAACGAATAAATACAAGTTATGTTAATCAACTAAACAGAAAATGAGATAACATCCCATTAAAATACGGTGATATATAATGATACAGAGTATTCGTCTGTATCATTATATAGACTAGCCTAGCTATACTGATAATTTGTTAAATGAATTGGGTTAAATGAAATGGTTTAAGAGATTCGGCTAGACTCAATATCAGCAGATACAATATAAATCGAGTTTTCAGTGACGATAATATACTCACCCTCTACCTTGTAAATTTTACTAATAGGACTTGTATATTCATCTTCGCTCTTAACAAGCAATTTTTCTTGGGTGGCCTTGACACCAATAATAACCTCCTTATCTAGGGAAGCAGTCCAATAATCGGACTTTACATCTTTATCTTCGACAATGGCTAATTTCCAGGCATGTTGAAGGCATGTATTTGATGGTAATCTATAACTTGATTCGGCGGTTTTAGAACTCATTATATAAGAAAACAGTCATTATTCTTTAAATACTTATAAATATTAAAATTATAATTATTACGATAGATTAATTTTAGTATTATAGTTTATTTTAGTATTAAAAAATAAATTAAAATAAAATAAAATTTTATAGTAAATTATAAATGAATAACAACTATATTTTGAATAATATTGATAATTATAAAAGCGAAATAGATAGTAACGAACATATATTATTCATCAAGTATATTGGTTTAATTCATGAACTGATACAATGTTATATGGAAAACATTGTCATTCAAAACGAAGAATATTTAAAACATATATTGATTAAGGGAGTAAAAAATACATTTTACATTTATAATTTTCTATTGTTATACACCAAAAATGTAGAATTAGCAGTATATCACACACACAAATCTATAATATATTATATCGAGTTTATTAGTCAAATAGGTGAGGATACGCACAATCTTTTAAATTTAAACTCCAAAGACGCATCACTTTTTATTTATAAAAAAACGATTTTTGAGGTAAATGAGGATGTTCGAAAATGTTACATTGAAACAGATTCTACCAAATCAAAATTGAAATCATTACAATTGTACATTGATTTTTATAACAATATTATTATTCAATTAATATCACACTATGATTTGAAAACAAATAAATTAGATGGTCTTCAAAAAATAATATTCACAAAATTGTACAAGATTGTGGAGGCCATAATTCAATTGCCGATTATGTATAAAAACAACCCAACGCTAGTGAAAAGTAAATTAGACTCGTTACATATTTTATTAAATACATTCAACAATTCATATTCTTATCGATTTATAGAAAATAATTATTTGTATTTAATAGAATATTGTATAAAAAAGATACATAAGATAGAGATTGATAATGAAAAAATAAAAAACAAGTTGAATTGTGTAGATATAGACTCGAAGCTTCAAGATTATTCTGTTTGTAAAATATTTAATTATTTATTGAATTAGTGAATCTAGTCAAACAATACAGTCTTCTTGCGAATCTTCCTTCGCCTAATTTTATCAGGAATAGTCACATCCACATTATTAATACAATGTATTTTTTCATATTCTGTCTCCAATATATTTTTAATAAAATCATAAATCTTGTATAATACTACTTCTTCACACTTACCCACAATTAGGACGCTACCAGTTCTAAATATCATAAATGATACCTCATCAAAATCACTGTGTTTGGGTTGTTGTCCACATTGTATGCCCATAGTATTGTCATAGTAAAATTTACACTGAATGCCCGGATAAGAACAAGCGTCGAAATTACTATTAATTCTGTATTGATACTTAAGCAAATCATACAACTTGTCTCTATCGATATAATAACCACAATTAAAGTTGGAATTTATCAATACAGTTTCACTCTTATCAGATAAATATGTTAAGTCGTCGCCAAGAAATGGCTTCAATGTAACAACCAACAATTGTAATACCTTGTCTAAGAGTTCATCCGTTTGAATTCCTGGAATTTCCAACTTGCCAGTATTGAATACCTTTACATGCATTTCTTTAAATGTATCGTTGTCGTATATTCGCATAATAATAACGAAACAATTAAAGAATGCTCGCTTCTTTTTGCTTCTATAACTTAATATATCCTTCTTACAAATACCAACGCTAATTTTTCGCTGGTCTTTGAATTTAATTCTTCCCTCTGGATTGTCAATATGTTCAATCACTTGTTGTTCAAAACACTTGACCGTTTTTAACTGTTCTTCTATATATTCAACCTCACTTTTACATGTGGATGAATATTTAATTTGCTTTTTAATGACGCCGTTTTTAGGAGTACTATAATCCAAAATAGGAATATCCCAAAATATCTTTTTAATATCAATATCCCCCTTATTCAAATAGGAGATTTTTGTTTTTGTAGAAATATAAATGTTTGAACATTTAGGAATATTGGTTACATCAGTCGAAAGTAAATTTATAGCGGTTTTTCCAATATTTCTATTCATCAATTCTTCATCAATATCGCTGTCAACTTCATAATCATTTTGTAGGAAACTCTCCCAGTCGTCATCAATGCTTTCCATAGTTAATACTATCTATATTGCTTTGTTTAATATATATTTAATTATATTTAAATAGGATCAATTATTTTCTTTATCTATAATAAAACATGAATACACCCGTTTACGAAAGAACAATTTCTATTCCTATTCCTCTTAAAAAAACATCATCATTTGAAAACAAGGAATTGAGTTTAACTCATACATGTATTGATCCTTCCAAGATGTCGCCACCAAACAGTTTTATGGACAAATTGGTAAAACGCATGGATAATTATTATTCTCCTACAAACGCAAGCGCATCTTTGAATGCCAAACGTGCTTTTACAACAAATGTTCCATTCAGCAATGTACAATAAATGTCAGCTACTGGCGCTATCTGGCTCTAGATCAATCACTCACTTGTTAAGATGACTTTATAGGAACCGCAAATAGCTTATTCAATTTCAAAATAGTAAACGGCAGCATATATTCAATGTTTAAATCGGATACATGCATTATATTTTCAACAAAATTTAAAAATTCTGTATTCACAATATGTTTGCATGTACGAATAATATAATTCAAATAATTTTTTATTATATTTTTTTTCTCAATATTATACTCATTGCTTATGTTTGTAATGAATTCAATATTATACTTTAATGATTTGTTTTTTATATGGTCAGTCATTTTTTCCCATAACTCGACGCGAATAATTTTTTTGTTATGAATAATTTGTTCATTCGATTGCATATAATTTATCATGCTTCGAATATCAGAATTGAATAGCTTTTGAATGAGCATGATTGTATCCGAATTATACTGTAAATTCTCTTTTTCATTAATAGTGTTCAAAAATTGTATGATTTCATTCTCTGGCAATTGATTAAATCTTAGTCGAACAAATTCGTTTTGAAGGGCTTCGTCTATTCGGCTAATATAATTACATATTAGACAAAATCTAACATTTGCCTTGTAACTTTGTAGCAAGTATCTAAGCGCAATTTGGGCATTTTTGGTCATATAATCTACTTCATCCAGAATTACGAATTTAACACCATTATTAAATAGACTCTTGGAATTGACAAATGTGTTTATTTGATTTCGAATAATATCTATACCTCGCTCATCAGACGCATTTAAATGAATCATTAGATTTTTATTGTTGCTCTTTTCTTGATATGATTTAATTAGATTTATTATACTGGTGGTTTTTCCGGTACCGGGTGGACCATAAAATAGTAAATTGGGGAAATGGTCTGTTTTAATAATATTTTCTAATATTTTCTTGTTAAGTGGGTCCAATACGATTTCTTCGAATGTATTCGGTCTGTATTTTTCTACCCATGGTGTAAAACTATTCATTAATTATATGTATGGGGTAATATTTATATATTGTTTATTAAATTAAATAATAAATCTCTCTATAATTATGTAAAATAGCCGAATAATTAAATAAAATTGAATAATATTTAAACATAGTTAATCATCATATTATAAAAATGGGAAACGATATTTCTACAATGACCCAATCATTACCGTCCGGTTCGCTACAACTATTTGTCGGTCCGATGTATGCCGGTAAAACATCCAAGTTGATTGAAACATATGAAGAGTGTATATATAGCGACAATCATGTTATTGTATTAACTCACTCGGATGAGATTCGGTATTCAATCGATAAATTGAGCACACATAACCAAAGGAAGATTGATTGTTTTAAATATGACACAATAACATCATTTATCAATGAGAAAGCGGATGCTATTAAAGAATGTAAGGTTATATTGATCGATGAAGGCCAATTCTTCAAGGATCTATTAGAAATATTACCATTAATTAACCAATTACACAAACACGTCTATGTATTTGGTCTAGATGGTGATTTCAAACGAAATAAATTCGGTCAGATATTGGATTTAATACCACACTGCGATAGAATCGAAAAGCTACATGCTACATGTAGTGTTTGTAGTAATCAAGCTATTTTCAGTCACAGAACGAACGATTCATCCGAACAAGTGCTAATTGGAAACGAGACTATATATCAACCGTTATGCCGAGAATGCTACAATTCTAAACAGACTCCCTAATTATTATTTTAAAACCATTTAAATTAATCAATATAATTACTATAAAAATGAATTCAACGATAAACCAAAACTCGTCAATTTCATCAGAAACAATTCCTATCGAAAAAAAGAAGCGAGGTAGAAAAAAGCAGAATGTCGCATTAGAGGTAAAAGAAGAACCAGTGGTTGAGGTTGTCAAACCACATCCTAAAAAACGAGGTAGAAAACCAAAGGGTGGTAAAATTATACAACAGACTGATATTATCCATCACAAGTCTACGAACGAACCAAGTGTTATATTACATCTAAGGTGTTCACTAAAGGATATAGAGGATACGAATAATTGTCCAACAAATTACAAATACAATCCAAGTATCGAATCTATTCAAAGCTTTCAATTTGACAATTCGAACATTGACAATTTTTTAATAGAGCAAAATGCTAGTAATAACACTGATAATATTGGTTATAATGGTACTAACGTCGAATGTATCAATACAACCCATAATTTAAATCCGGATGTAAATAATAACTATAACAGTAATAGTACATATAATGTTACCATGAAGACAGATGATGGTTGTTCTAAAATGACTACTGCCACATCATCTAAGAATGACATAGCAGATAAGTTGAATACTCTGAAAACGAATTTACATCATAATAATATTTATGATAAACGATCCGCATGTTTCTGGTGTACATGCGATTTTGATAACCAGCCTTGTTTTATACCTAAAAATGAGTTCAAAAATTCATATCAAGTGTATGGATGTTTTTGTAGTCCGGAATGTTCAGTAGCTCATTTGATGAATGAGAAAATCGACTCTTCTATCAAATTTGAACGATATCAATTATTGAACCATATTTATGGTAAGGCGTACAATTATAGTAAAAATATTAAACCCGCGCCGAATCCACATTACTTGTTAGATAAGTTTTATGGAACGCTAACTATTAAAGAGTACCGAGACCTATTTAAGACGGAGCAGTTATTAATCGTAGTTGAAAAACCGTTAACTCATGTATTTCCAGAATTATATGAAGACAATGCGGATTTTATATTGAATCAGAGAACGATCCCAAGTAACTCCACTTTTAATTTAAAGAAAAAGGTGACTGCTACGAAAAAGACTGGTGTGTTTGAACCAATGACAGTAAAATAATTATTGGAAATATACTATAACTATCAAACTGTTACAATTTTATTGTAATAAACAAATCGTAACGAATAACTAACAATAAATTGTAACGAAAATAAATATTATATTTCTTACACGAATATAATATTTATTATTTTATATCATATTTTCTCTCTACACAATCAAGTACTATACTACATTACTTGCCGAATACATTTGTTAACAACTCTACCTTTTCTTGCTCCTTTCTAAATGATCTAGCGCCAGAGTCCATCAAGTTTCGTATCTCTCCATATATTTGTTGATTTGTCGACAATGTTGACATTCGATTCTTATTTTTTGATGTATCTTTGATACCAAAATAGTCGTTTAATACTTTCATGTAATTATATTGCTCTTTTTCCAACCTATCCTTTGCTTCTTCTTCTGTCAATTCTGTTTGTCTACATACAATTTGAATTACTTCATTCAATGGTTCGGTTATACTGTCATATAATTGTTTTAAATTCTCTCTTGATATGTCGTTGTCGTTTACTATTGTATCATCATTTACTATTGTATCATCATTTACTATTGTATTGTCGGTAACTATTGTATTCTCGATTAATGTGTTTGATTCTTCTGACTGGCTCATTATTATATATAACTCTTAAATCTTTTTTAAACTATATTAAACGAATGTCTATTATATATTTAATGGAGTATATTCAGTCGAAGCCAAATAATATAGATGTGTATGTAAATGAATTTCATACACGTATCAAGACGGAA
>Ga0255134_1000232_pt1 | contig 14050 bp, 14 predicted proteins | sample Law_Law_RepC_8d_FD_188550 | JGI IMG/M metagenome (GOLD analysis project Ga0255134, IMG submission 188550) | Freshwater microbial communities from St. Lawrence River, New York, United States - Law_Law_RepC_8d | ecosystem: Environmental > Aquatic > Freshwater > River | place: USA: New York... | reverse complement strand
TTGGTGGAGGCGGGGGGATTTGAACCCCCGTCCGTCAGTCCGCTGCCTTTGGATCTACATGTTTAGCGTCGTCTATTAAGTTAACCCGTACCGGCCCGACGGGCAGGGTGGCTTGGGCGAGCCCAGTACTTTTAGCTGCTTCGCGCTGGGCGCGCTAGGCTGGCGATCCTGTTCTATATGACAGTCACAAAAACACCGGTTTACAGGCATCCCGGGGTGACCGCTAACCGCACTAAGCGGCTAGAGCGTAGCTATCGTCGTTGGCAACTATGAAGTTGCATAGATTGATTTACGAGAGTCCATACCCTCTCGACATGCACCTCAGGGTTTGATACCGGCGTCGAATCCAAAGCGCCCCCGTGAAAGTGAGTGCAGTCTAGCACAGCACTCAAGATGGGGCCGAGCGCTCATTTTGCAAGCCAGAGGGCCGACATCGGGTCCTGTCTTCTCCGGGTCGCCTCACTTCGGGGCCTGTGCTATAAAGCCACCCTCGCACTGTTCGCTTGTCGTCATTTCAAGCACTGGATCACCCATGGCACACACGCCTTCCACTACGTCTCACCATGCGCCGCGTCCCGTAGGCATCGGGCTGGACTATGGCACCAGCAACAGTGTGCTGGCGGTGTTCGACGGCGAGCGGCTGGTATGCGTGCCGCTGGAATGCGCCGGGGTCACGACGCCCTCGGCCGTACACATCGACCGGCAGTTCCAGGTGTGCACGGGCCAGGCGGCCATCGACCGCTACATCGCGGACAATCGCGGACGCCGTGTGCAGCTCGCGGCGGAAGTGCTGGGCGAGGCGCGCACCGGCACGGGTCAGCTGGACGAAGAGGGTCTGCCGGCCCTCTCGGGTAGCGAGCAGGTGTTCGGGCAGGCGTTTGTCGACGTGGGCGAGAAAGGCCGCTTGTTTCGAGGTGTGAAACGTCTGCTTGGCAATGCCTCGCTGACCCGCCTGATGGTGTTCGAGAAAGCCTTCCGGCCAGTGGCGCTGGTGACGCCTCTTCTGCTGGCGATGCGGCAACGTTTGCGAGAATGGGCAAGGCAACAAGCGCCGGGTGTGGGCGAAGCAGATCATGCCTGCCTGGGGCATCCGGTCAATTTCGAAGGACGCGAGGCGCAGCACAACACGGTGGCTCTGGAGCGTCTGTCGGAAGCGGCGGGTCATGCCGGCTTCACGCGCCAGGTGTTCTATCCCGAGCCCATGGCGGCAGCCCTGAGCTACATGCACGCCTTCCCCACCGTGCAGCCTGGGCGTCTGCTGGCGGTGGATTTCGGGGGCGGCACGCTGGACCTGTGTGTGCTGCAGCGCCAAGGCGATGCCTTCGAAGTGCTCTCCATTCACGGCGTGGGGTTGGGGGGCGATCACCTGGATCAAAGCCTGTTCCGCGCGTTGCTGTTTCCGCTGCTGGGCAAGGGGGAGTCGTGGCGCCGCAGTGGCGACGAGCGCGAGATCGTCACGCTGTTTCCTTTCGAGCACTATGAGGATCTCTTGCTGAACTGGGCGGTCAGTTATCGCCTGAATCAGAATGAATACACCACGCCGCTGCTGAGCTGCATCGCCCAGGGCGGAGAGGCTGTAGAGAAGTTCCAGCGGCTGTACACGCTGATCACGTCCAATCTCAGCTATCTGGTATTCCAGTCATTGCGTGACGTGAAGGCGGCGCTGTCCAGTGGGGAGAGCGCAGTGCTGGACATTCCCGATCTGGACATCGAACTGACTGTGACGCGCGCGCAGTTAGAAGCCATCATCGCGCACCACCTGGCCCACTTCGATCAGGCCGTGACCGACACGCTGGCGCTGGCACAGTGCCTGCCCGAGCAGATTGACGACGTGGTGAGTACGGGTGGCTCGTCTCTGATTCCGGCGGTGCGGCGATTGCTGGAGGCGCGCTTCCCTGGTCGGGTGCAGGACCACGATCCGTTCACCAGTGTGGCGGGTGGTCTGGCAATTGCGGAGTACCGCGGGCTGGGGTTTACACGGGAGAGCACGCCGCGCGGGTAGCGCCTGCAACGCAAGATCAAAGGTTCGCTTGCAAGCAAGCTCCAACATGTCTCCTGTCAGCGATGGGCGTGCCGCACCACGCGCTGCTTCTCGATGGCCCACTCGCGGTCCTTCTCCACATTGCGCTTGTCGTGTTCCTGCTTGCCTTTGGCCAGTGCCACCTGACATTTGATCAGGTGACCTTTCCAGTAGATGCTGGTGCAGACACTGGTGTAGCCCTTCTGCTGGATCTTGGCGAACAGGCGTGCCAGTTCCTTCTTGCTCAGCAGCAGCTTGCGTGAGCGGTCGGGCTCGCAGACTACGTGAGTGCTGGCAGTGTTCAGCGGTGTGATGTTGCAGCCCAGCAACCAGGCCTCGCCGTCCTTGATGATGACGTAGCTGTCAATGAGCTGCACTTTCTTCTCGCGCATGCTTTTGACTTCCCAGCCGAGCAGCACCATGCCCGCCTCGAACGACTCCTCGATGAAGTAATCATGAAGGGCGCGCTTGTTGCGGCAGATGTTGGTGTCAGCTGTCTTGGACTTTCCGGTTTTGGCCATGGGGCGGCATTATACCCACAAGTTGGGGGGCAGGCTCCTACAAGCGCAGCGAAGCTGATAGAATCGCTCGCAACGTCTCGCCCAACAAAACCAACTAATTGAGATCAAAGGATTTTCCATGTCCATCGAGCGAGGTCAATTCAGCAACAGGCTCGGCTTCGTCCTGGCTGCCGCGGGTTCGGCTGTAGGCCTGGGCAATCTGGTGGTATTTCCCGTCCTGGCCGCCAAGAACGGCGGAGCCGTGTTTCTGTTCGTCTACTTTCTGTTTGCCCTGCTGGTTTGTCATCCCGTGATGCTCGCGGAGGTGGCGCTGGGGCGACACACGCAGCGCAATCCTGTCGGTGCATTCACAGCCCTGACTGGGAATGACCGACGCTGGCGCATGGCGGGCAATCTGGCCATCCTGACCCCTTTCATGATCGCGGTGTTCTACACCATTGTGACGGTGTGGATCATCATTTACCTGCTCCAGGCGATGACCGGGGGGCTGGACCAGCTATCCCGCCCCGAGAATTTCGGCGAAGTTCTGGGTTCGCCTTCTCTGTTCCTCTATTTCGTGGTGCTGCAATTCGTGGTATTCGGCGTGCTCCTCAGTGGCGTGAAGAAAGGCATTGAAAGACAGGCGCGCATTCTGATGCCGGCGCTGGTCGTGATGCTGGTGGGGCTTGTGGTGTTTGTGTTGACACTGGACAACGCCATCGCTGGCATCCGCTATTACCTCGTGCCGGACTTCAGCCAGTTTGACAGTGGTGTGGTGAATGCGGCGCTAAATCAGGCCTTCTTCTCGCTGTCGCTGGGCATGGGCATCATGATTACCTATGGTTCCTATTTCTCGCGCACGGACAATATTCCCCGATCCACCCGATTTGTCACCATTACCGACACCTCGGTGGCATTTCTGGCGGGATTGCTCTTGCTGCCGGCCATTTTCTCGTTCAATCCGGCGACCAATCCCGACGAGCTGTCGTCCAGCAGCGTGGCACTGGTCTTCACCTATGTCCCGCAGATTTTCCTGTCCATGCAGGACGCCGTAGGGTACTTCGGCGCGAGTGTCGCTGCAGCGGTGTTCTTTGTGCTGGTGCTGTTCGCAGCCTTTACGTCCCTGGTGTCGATTCTGGAAATTCCGATTTCCTACATGATTGACGAGTGGTCGATTTCCCGCACCAAAGCCGTGCTGATTCAGGGTTGTCTGGTGAGTTTCTTCGCCATCTTCGCCGCCATGTCGTTTGGCATGTCACCCTTTTTCACCGACTTCATTCCTTACGGCGGCGGGCAGCGCTCGTTCTTCGACCTGATCGCAGACACGTTCTCGGAAGTGATTCTGCCCTTCGTGGGCTTTCTGGTGTGCATCGTGGTGTCCTACCGCTGGCGCAATGGCGGCATATCGGCGGAGCTTGCCACCGGTGATCCTCATTACCTTGGCTCACTGGAGGAGCGGTATGTGAATTTTTCACTGCGCACGTTCATTCCAGTGATACTGCTGTTTGTGTTTCTGAATTCGGCTTCGCGAAAATATTTCGCATTCGACCTGCTGAGCCTGCTATGACCCGGATCGACCGTAGTGCGCTTGTGATGTACTCGGCAAAGCAGATGTATGCCCTGGTGGATGACATCGAGCACTATCCTGCCTTCATGCAGGGTTGTCAGTCAGCTCGCGTCATCAGCCGCAGCGACGAAGAAGTGGTGGGCGAGCTGACCCTTGGAAAAGGCGCTCTGCGCTACTCCTTCACCACGCGCAATCTTCTCAGACCTGGCGAAGAAATGCAGATGGCGCTGTTGGAAGGGCCGTTCCGGAAATTTGGCGCATCCTGGCGGTTTCAGGCGCTGGCAGAGAACGCCTGCAAGGTCAGCTTGACGATGGAATTCGATTTTGCTGGCGGGCTGGTGGGCATGGCACTGGAATCGCTCTTCAATCATTCGGCAAACAATCTGGTGGATGCGCTGGTCAATCGTGCCCATGAGCTCTACGGGAGTGCCGAGCAGTGATCCCCGTGGAAGTAGTCTATGGTCTGCCCCACACGCAGCGCCTGCTGGCACTGGAGGTGCCCACTGGCACTACGGCCCTGGAAGCTGTGCAGCTCAGCGGCATAATGCAGGAGTTTCCCGAGATTGAGCTGGTGACGGTGTCACTCGGCATTTTTTCGCGTCTGCTCGATGGCAGGGCCTTGCCGGCCGCCGCCGACTATCTTGTGCAGCCGCATGATCGCATCGAGATCTATCGCCCCTTGCTCATCGATCCCAAGCAGGCCCGCTTGCGCCGTGCTGCGAAGAAGCGCCAGGCGTATACTGGCAACAGAGGTACTTGATATGGACCAGAACGACATTCCCGCGAATGACAAACGCAAGAGCCTGCTGACCCGCATCGAAGAGGGCCTGCGCGAATACTACGCGGCGCCATACCGGCGCGAGTTCGCCCGCGCCCAGCGCGACGAAGACGATCTGTTCATGATGCTGGTGTTCTCGGAGAGCCTCGGCATTCCGAACCCTGCCACCTACTACACGCTCGAGCTCTTGCCCGTGGTTTATGACCGGTTTCACGACTGGCATCGCCGCATGGGCATGGAGCGCTCCCCACTGGATCACGTCTCATGCTGCTGACCCTCGCCCGTTCGAAAAGCATTCTGTTCTTCGGTGGCAAGGGCGGGGTGGGCAAGACTACCGTCTCCGCCGGCACCGCGCTGGCCATGGCGGCTGAAGGGCGTCGGGTACTGCTGGTGTCCACCGACCCTGCACACAATCTCGGACACCTGTTCAATCGGGATGTTGGCCCGCGGCCTGTGCGCCTGGCGCCGAACCTGGATGGCATGGAGCTGGACCCGGAAGAAACCGTGAACCAGCATCTGGAGGAGGTGTCCGGGTCCTTGCGCAAATTGATGGCCCCGCATCTTGCCGGCGAGGTCGACAAGCACATAGAGCTCTCCCGCGACGCCCCGGGCATGCAGGAAGCCGCGATCATGGAGAAAATTGCTGAAGTGGTGGAACTGGCAGCGAAGGACTATGACTTGCTTGTTTTCGACACAGCACCGTCAGGCCATACCGCGCGCCTGATTGCGCTGCCCGAGATGATGTCCGCCTGGACCGACGGACTGATTACCCGCCGTGACAAGGCAGAACGCTTCAGCTCCGTGCTGCGAAACATGGGTAGTGACAAGTCGGTTGGCAACAAGATATTTGGTGGCAACGAGAAAGACCCGGTGGCCGATCGCGAGAGCAGCATTCGCTCGCTTCTCAATCGACGCCGCCGACGTTTTTCTGATCTGCGCACAGCACTGTCTGACCCGCAGCGCACGTCCTTCGTGATTGTGCTTGCTGCCGAGCGACTGCCAGTGCTCGAGACTATCGCGCTGCACGGACAGTTGAGACGCACCGGTGTCCAAGTGGGGGGCTTGGTGGTCAACAAGCGCTCCCCTGAAGACAAGGGTGACTTCCTGAAGGAGCGTCGCGTACAGGAAGAAGTGCACCTAGCGACATTGCGCGAGGCGCTCCCCGATCTGCCCAGGCAGGACCTGGTGCTGGTAGCTCATGACGTTGTCGGACTGCAGGCGTTGCAGCGCTTTGCTGAGGGCCTGGAGTAGTTTTCCTGTGTTGATTCGGAAGTGCGCTTGGCAAACGCGCTTGTCCGGTGCTATGTTACACAGTAACACCGTCGGAAAATTGTTTTCGACATTGGGAAACTTTTTGGAAGGGGCAGGGTCAATAGAATGTGCCCGCAAGTCCCCTCCGGAACATCTTTCGGCAAATCGTGCCCGCTGAGAGATGCTCTGGAGGATTTTGCATCAGCATCTCTCTTGAAATCCTTGCAGGCACATCACGCCATGCGACTGAATGATCCCGTGAAGCACATGCTGAAGAGAGGGGCTGCCAAGTACCTCGCGCTTGCCTTCGCGCTCATTTTCCTGGTTTTCCAAAGCAGCACGCTGGTGCACTCCCACGCCGGCGATCTCAACAAGCACCTGGATTGCACCTTCTGCCTTAAAATCGGCGCCGGCGATGATGTCCTGCCTGTCATAGCCATTCTTCCCCCTGTTGCAATGGTCCGTCACAACACGCTGCTATCGCCTGACTCGGTGGTTGTTGCTGCGCCGACAACGCCCCGCTCACGCTCGCCTCCGCTGATCGCTCTGATCTGATCGCCACTCCCGTGGCTACTTCAATGGCAGTGAGTTGCTCCTGACGTAATCGTCGGGTGACTCTGCCGCATGTCAGTTCGTGATTTCTGTGTGTGAGGGTGAAATGCATTCTTCTATCCGCTTGTTCCAGGTTCGTCTTCTAGTTTCCGCCATTTCCGCTGCCGCCATGACCGGTGTTCACGCTGCTGAGCCGCACACCGATGGTGTCGTCGAAGAGATCATCGTCACTTCCAGTCTCCAGCGGACCCTCGCGGAGACCGCACTGCCCGTCAATGTGCTCAGTGGCGAAGCCCTTCGCGAGAAGGCCGCCAGTACGCTGGGCGAGACGCTGAAGGAGCTGGTTGGCGTCAACAGCGCGTCGTTCGGCACCGGCGTCGGTTCGCCCATCATCCGCGGCCAGAGTGGCAACCGCGTGCAGATATTGCAGGGCGGCGTCAGCAACATCGATGCCTCTGCCGTCAGTCCGGATCACGCCAACAGCGTGGAAGCCGTGCTGGCAGAGCGTATCGAAGTCGTGCGTGGCCCGGCTACGCTGCTTTATGGAAATGGTGCAATCGGTGGCGTAGTGAATGTCATCGACAATCGAGTGCCGGCCACAATGCCGGACGGCGTACGTGGCCTGGTGGAAACCCGGCACAGCAGCGTCTCCGATCAGCAGATCAGTGTGATGAAGCTGGAGGGAGGTGCAGGACAGATTGGCTGGCACCTTGACGGCACCTACCGCGACAGCAATGACACCCGCATCAAGGGCTTCTCGATCAATCCCGACACACTTGATCTCGACGATGAAGAAGAACTGGAAGAGTTGCTGGCCAGCAAGGGCTTCATCGACAACTCCTCTGCACGCTCGGATACGGTTACAGGTGGCTTGTCCTGGCTGTTTTCGGATGGCTATCTGGGCATGTCGCTGAGCCGTTCCGAAAACAATTACGGTCTGCCTGCCGCTGCGCATCACCATCATGAAGACGAGCATGACGAAGAGGACCATGACCACGAGGAAGAAGACGATCACGCCGATGAGGGCGGTATCCGTATCGCCATGAAGCAGGATCGTTATGACTTCGAGGGCCGCAAGGCACTCTCCGGGTTCTTCGCTGAACTCAATGGCAAGTTCAGCATGGTCGACTATGAGCATGCCGAAATAGAAGGCAACGGTGAGGTCGGTACGGTGTACGCCAATGAGGGCTACGAAGGGCGCTTTACTGTCAGTCAGGCTCCCCGTGGCTCTCTCATGGGGGTCAGCGGCGTGCAGTTCGGCAGCAAGGAGTTCAGCGCCACTGGAGAGGAAGCGTATATCGCCAAAACGGATATTGGCTCGTTTGCCTTGTTCACAGTGCAGAGCCTCGAAGCTGGTGCCATGACCTACGAGCTTGGGTTGCGTGGGGAACGGCAGGCGCTGGACCAGGGCGGCCGCTGCGACGTCAGCAACAGCACGGTAAGCAGCAGTGCTTCAGCCCTCTGGCGGATGCAGGAAGATACCAACCTGCTGTTTGCTGTGGCGCATTCTCAGCGCGCTCCCACCGTGGAGGAACGGTACTCCAACATCGATACTGCCACCTGCAAGCCCCCTGTCAGTGATCTCGACCTGGTCGCCCATGCTGCCACCCAGCGTTATGAAATTGGCAAGCCCGATGCTGACAAGGAGCAGTCCACCAATATCGAGTTCGGGCTGCGTCGCCACAGCGGTGCCGTGACCGGCGAACTGAATTTCTTCTACAACAACATCACTGACTACTTGTATCTGCGCGACTCCAGCTCACTTGTAGATGACGTGGAAGTGGCTTATGTCACGCAGGATGACGCGGTATTTCGAGGGGTGGAAGCGGAGGTGTCATTCCCACTGTTCAGCTATGACGATGCTGAGACGCAGATGACTCTGTTTGGCGACTATGTGCGTGCGCGACTGGATGGTGATGGCAATGTGCCGCGTATTCCCGCCATGCGCGTTGGTGCCGAGGTCACGCACACCCACAACGACTGGCTGTACAAACTGCGGACAACCCGGGTGGCGAAGCAGACGGACGTTGCCATGAACGAATCGGAGACCGACGGCTACACTCTTCTGAGTGCCTCAGTGGACTACCATGCCACCGTATTCGGCCAGGAAATGACGGTCTTTGCCCAGGGCAGCAATTTGCTGGACGAAGAAATCCGCAATCATGTGTCAGTGCTGAAGGATGTGGCGCCTGAGGCCGGTCGCAATCTGGTCCTTGGTCTCAGACTGGAGTTCTGATCAGGACCTGGCTGCTGCAGGCGCGCTCGCGGGCGCGTCGGCAGTGGCTTCTTCGGTTGGCTTGAAATCGCCGGTGAAGTGCGTCAGCAGGTCATTTTCGAAGAACATGGTCACACGTTCCTGTCCCCTCTCTTCCCCGCCCGGCTGGTAGCTGTACACATAGTCCCAGCGATCCTGATCAAACGGATCGCGCACCAGGGGCGTGCCCATCACGAAGACAACCTGACGCTTGGTCATGCCCGGTCGCAACTGGTCGATCATTTCCTGAGTGATGATGTTGCCTTGCTGGATGTCGATCTTGTACACGCCGGGAAACTGCAGACTGGGAAGGCTGCAAGCGCCGAGAAAGAGCGCACTGCCGAGCAGAAGGCTCAGGCGAAGGGCTTTGTACCCGGCGAAAGACGGGGTGTTGGCTGGCGTGTTGCGTGGCTGCATGAAGGAATCTCTTTCCAAGGCTGCGAGGAGGGATGGCATGTCAACTTTCATCCACTGGGCTTCGCGGGCATAATACCCCAGCGGCCCCGAGGGGCAAAGCGCGAAAAGAAGGGCCACCAGGAGTGGCTTCCAGCATCCCAGCTACGTTTGCCAGCCTGCCCGGCTCCGCGCCAGGCCAAGAGAGTGTCATGTCATCCGAGAACCACGAACTGCGCAAGGCAGGCCTCAAAGTCACGCTGCCACGTGTCAAGATTCTGCAATTGCTGGAGAATTCCGAGACTCGCCACCTCAGTGCCGAAGACGTTTACAAAGCCCTGATCGAGGCCGATGAAGACGTGGGGCTGGCAACGGTTTACCGGGTGCTCACGCAGTTCGAATCTGCCGGCCTTGTCATGCGTCATCACTTCGAAGGCGGCCACTCGGTGTTCGAGCTCAGTACCATGGAGCACCACGACCATCTGGTATGCAGCAAATGCGGACTGGTGGAAGAGTTCTTCGATGAAGTGATCGAGACTCAGCAGGAGAAGATTGCGGCCAAGTTCGGCTTCGAAATCACCGATCACAGCCTCTATCTTTATGGTATCTGCAAGGCCTGTCAGAGCCTCCGACTCAGGCCTTGAGCATTTCTTCGGCATGCGCCAGAGATTCGGGCGTGAAGCCCTGTTCTTCCGATTCGCCCCCTAGCATCCGCGCAATTTCGAGCACTTGCTCCTCGCGCGTCAGCGTGCGGATGCGGGTGCCGACGCGCTCAGCATCCCCTGGTGCGCCCGCCTTGCTCACAAAGAAGTGCTGGTGCCCCTGGCTGGCCACCTGGGCCTGGTGCGTCACACACAGAACCTGGCCGCGCTCACCCAGTTGCCGCAGCAGTCGGCCGACCGCCCGGGCCACTCCGCCACCGATGCCTACATCGACTTCATCAAATACCAGCGTTGGCGTGGCAGAGGTTTGCGCGGTGATGACTTGAATGGCAAGGCTTATGCGGGACAGTTCACCGCCTGAGGCGATTTTGATCAGTGGGCGAGGTTCCTGACCTGGATTGGTGCTGACCAGGAATTCGACGGTCTCCAGACCATGCGCAGACAGTGCGTCCGAGCCAGTGGGCGACAGCGCGATGCTGAGGCGGGCATTGCTCATACCCAGTTCGGCAATCTGCGTGTTGATCTGGGCAGACAGTGATGTGGCTGCGCGTGTGCGCAGCGCACTCAGTTGTCGGGCGTGGTGCAGGTAGTCCTTGCGCAGCTGCTGGTCTTGCGCGGTACAGTTGGCCAGGGCCTCGTCATTGTGTTCATAGCCAGACAGTTGCTCACTCAGGCGTTTTCGCAACTCCGGCAGATCTTCGGCGCGCACCTTGTGCTTGCGTGCCTGCAGTTGAATATCCGCGAGGCGCTGGTTGATCTGCTCCAGGCGCTGGGGATTGGCATCAAAATGATCGACCGTGCGGCGCAATTCGCTGACCGCTTCCTCGATCTGGATGGTGGCCGTGTTGAGCAGCTCGCCGACTGGTGCCAGCGCGTCGGTGCGTGCCCCGAGTTCCTGCAGCAGACCCAGCGCGTGGTGCAGGCCGCTCAGCAGATTCTGCTCGTCACTCTCGCTGCATACTTCCAGCACCTGACGTGCTGTAGCAAGCATGCTGTCTGCGCTGCTGAGATGGCGATACTCGGCCTGCAGTTGAATCAATTCACCGTCCTGCAGATCCAGGTCGTCCAGCTCTTTAAGTTGAAAACCCAGCAAGGCCACCTGAGCGCTGGCATCCAGACTGCGCTGGCGCAGTGCTTCCAGCTGGTCCTGATTGCGACGCCAGTCTCGACTGAGGCGTCGCACACTGTCCAGAAGGGCCGTCTCACCAAGGAACTCATCCAGCAGGCGCAGATGAGTAGCGCGATTGAGCAGAGACTGATGTTCGTGCTGGCTGTGAATGTCGATCAGCATCTCGCCGATTTCCTTGAGCACCTGCAGGGTGACGGGAAAACCATTGACCCAGGCGCGGGAGCGTCCGTCGTCGGCCACGACGCGGCGCAACAGACAGAGGTCAGGTTCGTCTTCGTTCCACAGCTCGTTCTCCTGCAGCCAAGTGCGGGCCATGGGCTGATCGGCGGTATCGAAGCTGGCGGAAATGTCTGCGCGGCTGGCGTTGCTGCTGATCACTCCCTTGTCCGCTCGGTCCCCCATAGCCAGCCCCAGGGCACCCAGCATGATGGACTTGCCCGCTCCGGTCTCGCCGGTGATGACTGTCATGCCCTGCTGAAACTCGATGTCGAGTGCATCGACAATGGCGTAGTGACGAATGGAAAGCTGAATGAGCATGGAGGCGAAGCGGATTCCGGTTGAGTGCATGGTGGGGACGTTGCCGGGTGCCGACCGTCCCATGCCGATGAATATAGCCTATGCAGACGAGCCTTGTCAGTGTTCCAGCACTGTCTCGGCAGGCACTGCTGACAAATTTGTCCCGCATGGCTTGAATCACTCCGATGCGCCCCCATAAGGGCCTGCATGTCAAAAAACTGCTGGAAGGGCAACGAATGAACGATCACACAGAATCGCAACACCAGGAACCGCAAGGGGACAACGACGTGTTTGAAAACGACGACGGCAATGACGCTGTGGACGAGCATTCTGCGCTGCGGGATGCACTTCAGAAACTGGCTCAGGCTGAGACGCTGATCATGCATCAGAAAGACGAGGTGCTGCGCGTGCAGGCCGAGATGCAGAATCTGCGTCGTCGAACGGAGCTGGATGTCGAGAAAGCACACAAGTTCGGACAGGAAAAACTCAGTGCCGAACTTCTGGCCGTCATGGATAACCTTGAGCGAGCACTCCAGGTGGCCGTCGACCGCGAGAACGAATCCGTGAAGTCACTGTTGCAGGGAGTCGAGCTGACCCTTAAAAGCTTCAGCGACTGCTTCCGCAAGTTTGGCATTGCACAGCTTGATCCCCTTGGCGAGCCTTTCGATCCTCAGGTCCACCAGGCCATGGTCATGCAGGAGAATCCCAATGTCGATCCGGACACGGTGACTGCCGTCATGCAGAAGGGTTACACCCTGCATGGCCGTGTGCTGCGTCCCGCCATGGTGATGGTGTCGAAGGCCCCCTCCGCCGGAATCAACGAGAAAGTATGAGCTGGAATTACCCGGACAGACTTGAAATCGCCTGGGCAGGGCCAATATAGGTGGCCAGAAGCAATCGAACCCCCGTGCCGAGACGGTACGGACATCAAGACAGACACTATCAACAGATCATGATCATCAGCGTCAGCGCTGACTGAAATGCGAGACGGAGAGAACAGCATGGGAAGAATCATTGGAATAGACCTGGGTACCACCAACTCCTGCGTGGCGATCCTGGACGGCGGCAAATCACGCGTCATCGAGAACGCCGAGGGTGATCGCACGACGCCGTCGATCATCGCGTTCACGAAAGATGGCGAAACCCTGGTCGGTCAGCCGGCCAAGCGCCAGTCCGTCACCAACCCGAAGAATACGCTGTTCGCGATCAAGCGTCTGATCGGGCGTCAGTTCAACGACGACGTCGTTCAGAAAGACATCAAGATGGTGCCCTACGAGATCATCAAGGCTGACAATGGCGATGCCTGGGTGCGCGTGAATGGCGAGAAGATGTCGCCCCCGCAGATCTCCGCGCAAGTGCTCAAGAAAATGAAGAAGACAGCTGAAGACTTCCTCGGCGAGCCAGTGACCGATGCTGTCGTGACCGTGCCTGCCTACTTCAATGACGCACAGCGTCAGGCCACCAAGGACGCGGGTCGCATCGCCGGCCTGGAGGTCAAGCGCATCATCAACGAGCCAACCGCCGCGGCGCTGGCCTATGGCATGGACAAGAAGGCCGGTGATTCCACCATTGCCGTGTTCGACCTCGGCGGCGGCACCTTCGACATCTCCATCATCGAGATCGCTGAAACCGATGGCGAACACACCTTCGAGGTGCTCTCCACCAACGGTGACACGTTTCTGGGCGGTGAAGACTTCGACCTGCGCCTGATCGAATATCTGGCAGCCGAGTTCAAGAAGGAAACCGGCATGGATCTGCACAACGATCCGCTGGCACTGCAGCGTCTGAAGGAAGCGGCAGAGAAGGCCAAGATTGAGTTGTCTTCTGCGCAGCAGACCGAGATCAATCTGCCCTATATCACGGCGGATGCGAGCGGTCCGAAGCACCTGGTGCAGAAGCTGACTCGCGCCAAGTTCGAGTCACTGGTGGAAGACCTGGTCGACCGCACCATGGGTCCGGTAAAAACTGCACTGCAGGATGCCGGCCTTGATATCTCCAAAATCAACGATGTGATTCTGGTGGGTGGTCAGACCCGCATGCCGATGGTGCAGAAGAAGGTCGCTGACTTCTTCGGCAAGGAAGCGCGCCGTGACGTGAACCCGGACGAAGCGGTAGCGCTGGGTGCCGCCATCCAGGGGGCCGTGCTCTCGGGTGAAGTGAACGACGTGCTGCTGCTGGATGTGACTCCGTTGTCTCTGGGCATCGAGACTCTGGGTGGCGTTGCCAGCATCCTGATCGAGAAGAACACCACGATTCCGACCAAGAAGACACAGGTGTTCTCGACAGCTGACGACAATCAGACCGCGGTAACCATTCACGTGGTGCAGGGCGAGCGCAAGCAGGCATCACAGAACAAATCGCTGGGCCGATTCGATCTGTCTGATATTCCGAAGTCGCCACGCGGCATGCCGCAGATCGAAGTGGCATT
>Ga0255134_1000224_pt1 | contig 14223 bp, 20 predicted proteins | sample Law_Law_RepC_8d_FD_188550 | JGI IMG/M metagenome (GOLD analysis project Ga0255134, IMG submission 188550) | Freshwater microbial communities from St. Lawrence River, New York, United States - Law_Law_RepC_8d | ecosystem: Environmental > Aquatic > Freshwater > River | place: USA: New York... | reverse complement strand
GAGAATTAAGAGGTTTTTTAGCCTCTTTTTTTTATATATAGACTTATAACTTTGAAATAAGAATTAAAAAAAACTATTGACTAATGAAGATTAAAAGATATTTAGAATTTATTACTGAAGAGTTTGTCTCAAAAGACACTAAAGTAAACTGGGGTGAAGCCGAGTTAGAAGTAAAAGAAATGTTCAGGGTTTTTAATGACCTTCAAGATGAACTACCGAATGAATTTATCATTGGCGGTGAGAAATTTATTTTAGATAAATCAATTTTTGGAACTGTAGGAAAAGCTATGGATTTTGAACCAGAAGAGTTTGAACAGCAAGTTGAAGATATAAATAGAAAACACACAGACACTTCTAAAGAACTAAGAATGACATCCGAAGATTTATTAAGAAAAACAACATATACACTTAAAAATGGTGAAAAAGTAGATGCTAAACCTTACTATGAATTTATTAAACTTTGTAGAAAATTATTTTGGAGTGGTAAAAAAATTCAATTAGATGAGTCAGGAGTAAAGAAGTTGGCAGCTGATTCTCAGACAATTGGTAGAGGTGATTTTGCACAATTCTTAAAAGATGCTGGTGAGTATCAAAGACTAAAAGTCAGTTATGATAAAACTATGGATTTCTTAAAAGAAAAAGGAGCTGAAGACAGACTTAATACTAATAAAGTATTTGTTGATTTTCCAGATATTGATAAACAAGCTTATCAAGAAGCTTGTCAATTTGTTAGCTACTATGGTGGGTCTTTCGACTTTTTTGATGAAAATATAGAAAAGGGTGGTGAAATGCCACTAACATCTGCAATTGAAATTGCGGGTAAATGGTATATAGTTGGTGGTAATCGTAGAATGACTTATTATGTTTTAAGTGGAATAAATCCTACAATTTGGTTAATTAAACTATGAAAGTAATAAATCTAATTGACGAAATTAATAGAAGTGAGTGGTTGGTTAGATTTTATGATGAATTGCTTGTTCCTAATTTTTCACAATTTCCAGAAGAGCTTGATACTTTAGATACTTTTTATTACGCTCTCAACAGTAAATCAGTTTACCCTTATACTTTACACATTACTTTATTAATAGAAGATGATAAAATCTTAGCAGGTTGTTCTTATGAATATTATCCTAAAAGTCAATCTGCATTATTAACTTACATAGTTGTGAGTGAATTGGCTAAAGGTAGAGGATTGTCAAAGATACTTATGTCGGAAATTCAAAGTCAATTAAAAATTAACCATGAAAACATAAAGGCACTATTTGCTGAATCAAATTCAGATAAAGTTGATGAGTCTAAAGATGTTATGAATCCAAAATTAAGAAGACAGATTTTAAATAGATTAGGATTTTTTTATTTAGATTTCGATTATATACAACCTCCTTTATCAAAAGAATCTGATAAATGTAAAGATTTATTATTATCAGTTCATAAAGATTATTTAATATCAGATAAAATAAAAAGTCATATTTTGATAGATTGGTTAGAAGAATTCTGGGAAACTCTTTCTGACTTAAAAGATTTAGATTGGATAAAGACTAAAGAAAAGTTAGAATTATCAAAATTTGTCAATGTTATAAATAATATATAACATATGAAATATTTAAAACTATTTGAGGCATTTGTTAATGATGTTAAATTTTATAGATTTTCTAAAGAAGATTTTTTAGACGGACAAGATGAATCTACTTATCAACCAAAGTCAAGACAGACTTGGGGTTATCCTCAGTTTAATGAGTATCTTGTTAATTTAGGATTTCCTGATAGAACTAAATGTATTCATTTTATGGATAACATGGCTTTCAATAGCGGAGAGTTAGATAATTACAAAAACCTATATGGTCGATGGGTATATGAAATAGAAGTTGATGAGAACTCAAATTTAGGTTGGTCATTTTGTCTTGTAGTAAATGATTGGTATTTTCATTATTATCTTCATAAGTTAGATGGGAATCCAGTAGTCGAAGATGTTAGAAATTACGTTAGTTCTTTAGAAACACAGGACGAGCAAGAAATCACTAATCTAAGAATTGATTATCTTATTGAAAGAGGTATAATTGGAACTGGAACTTTACAAGATTTAAAGAACTCACCGTTTTATGGAAAACAACCGGTCTTTGTTTGGACTACAGATGATGTCAAAATGAAAGTTATTGATAGTCCAAAAAAGATATCTAAAGATCCTAAATCTTATAAAAATGAACCAGTAATTAATAGTGAAGATTTTTTAAGCAGAGGTATTCAAAGTAAAGAAATTGGACAGTTTTATCAATCTGAATTTGGTAAAACTTTAAAAAGAGAACAAGTTGTAAGAGAAGAAGCTCTTAGACTATTAGATGAATGGGTAAAAACAAGATGAGATATTTAAAAACATATAAATTATTTGAGTCCAAGTCTTCATTAAAGTTTACTAAACAGCCTTCTAAAAAAGGAGCTAAGACAGAAACTTATAATGTTATTAAAGATGGTGAAGTAATCGGTCAGATAAAGTGGTCTTCTAGAATGAGAGGTTATGCTTTTCTTCCTGAAAAAGAACATGATGATGAGATTAAAAAATTCATTAAAGATTTAATGAATAAAAGAAAAAAATCTAAATTGCTTGAATCAAATTGGTATGATATAAAAGATCATATCGATGTGCTTTCAGATATGTCTATGTATTTATGGGATAAAGAGTTTAATGTTCAAGTTGCTGATGAGATTATAAGTAGAGAGCATCAGTGTATCGTTGTTAATATAGTTAAAAAAGGTTCTAATAAATTTACTTATCCAGAGATAAAACAAGAGCTTTTAGAAATGGTAGGGTATATGGATAGAGAAGGTTGGGAAATTTTAAATATGGAATATAGTCATATTGCAGTCGGTCCTCTTTATTGTAAATTAGATGGTGATAAATTAGTAAATATGTCTGGAGAAGAAATCGACTTTCAATTTGACCAATTGATAGTTAAGTTTGTTGAAAAAGATATCAAAACAAACGAATCAACTGAAGAAGACATTCATAGAGAAAGGATGATTAAAAAGTATGGTTTAGAAGAAATAGAAGAGTGTGATGGTGTTATTAGAAACATTAGTGATATGGCTTTAGAGGTCGAAGACTTAGGTATAACTGTATTAGTTGGTTATACTCCGATGACTTATGTGTCTGTTGAATCAACTCCTAAAATTTCAGTTAGTGTTATTGCTAATGAAATACTTTTTGCAGGAAAAATTACTGATATAGATATTTTCACAGATACATTATTAAGTTATGTAAAATCATTAGGATTCTCAACTGGTAAAAACACTTTTACAACAGACCGAAAAATGACAAGACAAATTCTAATACAAAAATGAAAAAGTTAAAAACATATCATATTTTTAATGAATCTCAAATTAACATTCTTCAATTTGAAGAAGATAAATCTTTTATTTCAGATACACTTTTAGAATTACAGGATAGAGAATTCTTCTACTCCATTTCAAATAGTGGTTTGAGTAAAGATATAGGAATTTCTGAGCACACTCCTTATTTCATAATTGCTGAAAAATACCATACTAACCGTTTTAAATTCTCAGATGTAAAAGATGAACTACTTCAGATTAAATCTTACTTAGATGATAGATGGTTTAAATGTGGTGTCGTCTTTGAAAATGACCCGAAAAGAATAGAAGTTTATATAGATAAAAAAGATTATGACCATTTAGACGATTGGTTTCAAACTTCAACAACAGCAATCGTAAATTTGGCTGTATTTTTTAATATATAGTCTTAATGAAATATTTAAAGACATATAAATTATTTGAATCTCAAAATTTAGATTCTTTAGCAAATCAGTTCTTAGATGAATATTCTCATCAATATGATTTGAGATTAGGTAAACCTTTTGATAAAGAAAAGGCAAATTGTTCTTGGTTTACAAAAGAATTTTATAACTGGGCTAAATCAAAATCAATAGATGTTAAGATAGTTTATTTTGATTCAGATGTAGAAGCTCATATTGTTCCTATGATTGATGGACAAACTATTGACTTTTCAGTGAAACAATTTACAAAAAACCCCGATGATGATTATTTAATTCTAGCATCAGATGATTATTCTAAATGGGGATATTCAGAATATGAAATACTAGATGAATTCCCAGACTGGGCTACAGTGATGAGTGCTTCTAAATCAAAATGGTCAGAAATTGATAACAAACTTCAAAGAGAGTTTGAATTTGATGATTTTCAACAGGCTTTACAATTCATAAATGAAATTGCAGTAATATGTGAATCTGAAAATCATCACCCTGAAATCAACTGGGTATATAATAAAATAATACTTAAGTTATCGACTCATGATGCTGGAGATGTTATTACCGAGAAAGATATAAAACTAGCAGAACTAATAGATGAAGTGGCTTAAGACATATAAAATATTTGAGTCAAAAGAAGATATTATACAAACGGTAAAAGATATTTTATTACCAATATCCGATCTTGATTATACAATAAGTGTTACTGAGTCACCTCTTTATCACCAAGATTTCAATATGCATTCTTTAATTGGATATGAGTTAATTATAAGAGTTGTTTCATGGGGAGACCAATCATTATTGATAACTGATGATATCAAACAAGATTTTATTACAATGAAGGATTATTTAGAATCTGAAGGTTATAATTCAATTGAGGTATTATACCATCTCGCAACACCTGGTTCTATCTCAAGTAGAGATATAAAAGAATTTGATGATTTTATGAAATATGAACCTTGGCAAAAGGTTAAAATACAAAATCTACTATTTGTTGCTAAAAAGATTGAATGAAATGAAATACCTAAAGAAGTATAAAATATTTGAAAATTATAATAAGTTTGGTTCTAAAACCATTACTGAATCTGAGTTTGATAAAATCAGAAAAGAGAATTGTAAAAACTGGACTAAAGTTGAAACTGAACTTTTTAGAGGTATGCCGGATTTAGGAGACTATGTTTTTGTAGATCCTAAATTAGGAGATTTTAGAAGTTCAATTGAAGACACAAATATACACTTAGAATTGATGTCTAATCTTCCAAGTTGGAAAGATTATCCAAGATATGATAGATGTGTTATAGGTGGATCCCCTGGAGCTGTTGGATCTTATGGTGATGTTATTTATGAGATGATTCCATTTGATGGTGTTCAAATCAGTGTTTGTCCTTTTTCAACCATCTGGGAATCATTTGGAAGTGACTTTGATGAATGGGGTGGTGATATTTATTTAGTTGAGCATTTTTTAGATGCTGTTGGATTAAATTCTGGTTGGATTCAAATTGGTGGTGAAACACTTGAAACTAAATTAAAATCAATTGAAAGTTTTGATTTAGAAAAAGAAGAAATTGATAATTTTATTATTGACTGTGCTTTATTTACTAAAAAGAAAAAAGAAGAAATAACTGGTGTAGATTGTTTTAACTTTATAAACGACTACATTTTTAACCCTGAAAAAAGAGGGTTTGAGTTAAAGACATATGATGAAAATTTCAAAATAGAAAATAAAAAACAAATCTGGACAGAAGGCCCAGTCCTTTTAATTAAAGGAAAATTATCTTAAAAACTTCTGAAGTCTTTAACACTTCCAATATTTTGTAGAATAGGTGCCGTATTTCTAAGACCAAATTTTGAATTAGGAATTGATATCTTAGTAAAGTCAATTTTATCATCCATTAATTCAGGAAACTCTCTAAAATAGTTTGTTAAAAAATCCATGTTTTCTTCTTCAGATTTATCTTTATTCCATAAATGAATTAGTCTAGTTTTATTCTTTTCAATAAAATCTACAACATCTTTATTTACTAATGGATTCCAATTTTCAAATTTTTTTAAAAATTTCATATAGTATATATAAACTTTTTTGAATAGAATACTATAAAATAAGTGTCTGTTCACAAATACTGTCATAATGTCAGTAAAAATATATGGCACATAATTTGAAATTGTATAACTAAAAAATAAATAAAATATGGCAAAAGATGTAATTATCGGAATTGACTTGGGAACTACTAATTCGTGTGTTGCTGTGGTAGAAGGTGGGGAACCAATCGTTATCACAAACTCCGAAGGTAGAAGAACAACCCCGTCTGTAGTTGGTTTTACCGACAAAGACAGAAAAATTGGAGATCCTGCTAAAAGACAAGCAGTAACAAATCCAACTAAAACAGTTTATTCTATTAAACGATTTATCGGAAAAGACTTTTCAGTTTGTAAAGACGAAGTAGGGAGAGTTCCTTATGTAGTAACCAATACTGGAACTAATGTCCCTGGTGTAAAAATCGATGATAGAGTTTACACTCCACAAGAAATTTCAGCTATGATTCTTCAAAAGATGAAGAAAACTGCTGAAGACTATTTAGGATACGAAGTAAAAAGAGCGGTTATCACTGTTCCTGCTTACTTCGGAGATGCTGAAAGAACGGCTACTATTGAAGCTGGTGAAATCGCTGGTCTTAAAGTAGAAAGAATTATCAACGAACCAACAGCTGCGGCACTGGCTTATGGTTTAGATAAGAAAAACGTAGATGCTAAAATCTTAGTATTTGACTGTGGTGGTGGAACACATGATGTTTCTGTTCTTGAAATCGGTGATGGTGTATTTGAAGTTAAATCTACCGATGGTGATACTCACTTAGGTGGTGACGACTTCGATAACGCAATCATCGAGTGGATGGTTTCAGAATTCAAATCTGAAAATGATATTGATCTTTCTAAAGATCCAATGTCTCTTCAACGTTTGAAAGATGCAGCTGAGAAAGCAAAGATTGAATTATCTTCTACTTCTCAATCTGAAATCAATCTACCTTACATTACAGCAAGAGATAACATGCCTCTTCACTTTGTTAAATCTTTAACAAAATCTCAGTTTGACCAAATGACGGTAAAACTTGTGGATAGAGCTGTAAAGTGTGCAAAAAGTGCCCTTAAAAATGCTGGTCTTAAACCATCTGATATTGATGAAGTAATCTTAGTCGGTGGTTCAACAAGAATTCCAGCAATTCAGGAGGCAGTAGAAAAGTTCATTGGTAAGAAACCAAACAAATCAGTAAATCCTGATGAAGTAGTTGCTTTAGGAGCCGCTATTCAGGGAGCTGTTTTGAGTGGTGGAATCACTGATGTTCTTCTTTTAGATGTAACTCCTCTTTCACTTGGTATTGAAACAATGGGTTCAGTTATGACTAAGTTGATTGAAGCTAATACAACAATTCCGACCCGTAAGTCTGAAACGTTCTCAACAGCTTCTGACAATCAACCGTCTGTTGAAATTCACGTTTTACAAGGTGAAAGACCGATGGCTCGTGACAACCGATCACTTGGTCGTTTCCATTTAGATGGAATCATGCCAGCTCCAAGAGGAGTTCCTCAAGTCGAAGTAACATTAGACATTGATGCCAACGGTATACTTTCGGTTTCTGCTAAAGATAAAGCTACTGGTAAAGAAAATCAAATTCGTATTGAAGGTGGTTCTCAATTATCTAAAGAAGAAATCGAAAGAATGAAAGCAGAAGCTGAAGAAAATGCAGAAGCTGATGCTAAAGAAAGAGAAATGGTTGATAAGTTAAATACAGCAGACTCAATGATTTTCCAAACGGAAAAACAAATTAAAGAGTTTGATGAGAAACTTTCAGATGAGGATAAGACAACTTTAAATGAGAAGTTGGCTGATTTGAAATCTGCTCATTCTGAAAAGAATTTAGAAAAGATTGATGAATCAACAGCAAGTTTAAATGAAGCTTGGTCAGCTATCTCTACTAAGTTGTATCAACAAACTGAACAACCAACCGAATCAACTGATTCTGAATCCGGAACTGATGAAGTTCAAGATGCAGACTTTGAAGAAGTTAAGTAAATCTACTTTTAGTAAATGAAAAAACCCAGTCAATTTTGACTGGGTTTTTTTATTAATCTTTTATTATTTTATTGAATCTAAAAAATTATCATAGTCAAATTTTATATCTTCTCTTTTAAATTGAGAAATCATATCTTTTGCTATTTCCATTCTATTTTCTTTATCTTTTACTTTTTTAAGTATATCTATAATACCAGAGACCATTTGGTAGTCATTACCTTTTATCTCTGATTTTATTTCTTTCTTTGATTCGTTTATTTGACTAAATTTTCTCATTCTTCTTTATTTTTTAGTATTCATCATTTCCTCTTGGTTCTTCATCATGTAATCTATCATTATCAACCATATAATCTTTATAATTGATAGTATCATTGTGTTGAATATGACAGGAAATAAAAAACTGACTTTGGTCATTAAAGTTGAATTCGATTTCATAACCAACTGTGTATTCCATACTCATTAATGTTTCTTTAGCCGACTGTAAAATATCTAAAACTTTAGTAATATCTAATTTCATTGGTTCTAAATTAGTGATACCATATGAAGAATCATTCTCTATATAGTCATATTTACTTTCAACTTTTTTGATAATATCAATATACCATTTTCCATTTTGTTTAGAAGTAATGTTGTTGCTTAACGGACGGAAACTAAAGTCCATATCAATTAAATCAATGAAAACTTCTTTAATAGTTTTTTCATCAATAAACTCTGAACTTTCTTTAATGAATTCTGTATATGTCTTTTTTATTCTCATAATTAATATTCTCTATAATAATCACCTTCTGTTGAACGAAGAACTCTCATTGACTCATCATCTTCATCCTGTGTATTTCTTAGTTCATCACTTTCTGTAAAACAAAAACACATTGTGTCACAGTATGGATAATAATCAAAATCTGTGCGATTTAATTTTACAACGATATCTGGTCTTGAAGTAGATGTTCCATTTGTAATATTTTCTCTTGGTGTCATACTTTGTGAATCTTTATAGAACCAACCATTTTTCTGAGCAAATTGTTTAAATAAATCAACATCAGAATCTTGAGTTGTGTAGATTCTATCCATAAACATTTCTTTTGTTCCGTTTAATTCAGCATCCCAAAGAATAGCTCTTCCTTTAATTTGAGTTGATGTATATTTTCCCTCTTGAACTTGTCCATTATCATCATAAAGTATAACTAATGAAACTTGTGGATTTGATGTGTATATTTCAAAAAAATCTGTATGAACTTCCGACATACAAGAATTGTTTAGTGTGCCACCACCATCACTATATCTATCTTCATTACCGTTATCATACCAATAAGCAATTGTATCTCCTTTAACAACATCAAATTGTTTTAAAACATCTGCTGCAAAATCATAAGTTGCTTTAAACTGGTTGATAAATTCTTCAAGTTCTGGATCAGTAATTTCAACACCAGCGTTTCTCAATAATGGTCTTACTAGTCTACCGACTTTGATAGGATTTCTTGATGTTTTCCATATATTAGAATCGTCAAAATCTGATAAAGTTAAACAGTCTTTATTTAAAACAGCATATCTTTTTTCATCTGAGTCTGTTAATTCTTCAAAAAGAACAAATATTTTACCCGAAGTAGAACTAACAATTTCGGATTTAATTAAACCTTTTTGACCATCTGATGGTGTCCAATAGTCTTTATATCTATCATATCCAAGTGTATCAAAAATACTATCATTGGATTGATTGTGTGTTAATTGTCTACGGGTTCCAACTTTATATACTTCTGGTTTACCTTGAAGGAGTTCCTTAACCTTTCTATCAGGTGTAAAACTTAATGAGTCTTTTCTATCAGTTATATCTACATAGTTATACTGAACATCAAAATCTTTTGAATAAATATTTAGTAGGTCTGATGCGACTTTATTAGTTCGCATTCTGTTGAGAAGATTAATAAACTTCTTTGAAAAAATAACTTTGGATTCCATTAAGAGTTCAATTAAAACGTTTTCGGTTAAAAAATCTGAATAATTAAATAGTTTCATAAAAGTATATATTATTTTCTAAAAATCCAATTTCTAATTTTAATCTATTTTTAATAAAAAATATATATCTTACTATGGATGTTATACTCAACAAAGTAATTAAAAAAAAGATTATCAAACTAATAAAAGATTATACTATTGATGGTATTAATGAGTTAGTTTTAGATTTCCCTCTTTCTGAGAGCACATTTCATTCCATTGAATTATTGGAAACCGACAACGACATTCTACTACACAGTTTTGATATAGATTTTGATTATCCTTATTTGTTTGAAGACTTTTGTGAAGACGATAAATTAAGAATCTATCAAATACTAAAGGGAATTTAACATTTGTAAAAGTTCTGGCTGTGGAAATAAATCAAATTTATCTTTTCTAACTTGAGTATGTGTTCTTAATCCACCTAAACTAAACCACTTTTCATCATATTCGAACCAGTCTTCATTATAAATTCCAGACTCAATTTCAATATTCCATCTATTTTTTAAATAAAGTATTAATTTTCTAGTAGATTCTAATTGAACATCTGTATATTTCTCCCAATATTTATATCCTTTAAACGGTTTACTTAATTCAACTACATCTTCACTATTTATTGGCTTATTTACATAATTATAAAACTTACCATCTCTACCAAGTGTGAGTTGACCATAATTACATATTTCAATTGATACTGATTTAGAATTTAATTCTTTACTATTCTCTGTGATTCCTAAGTGATATGCCCAGTATCTATCATCAAAAGCTTTTAAAACTTTACCATCCCATAAACTGATATCAGATGATGAAGATTTTCTACCAATTACAAAATGAGATGCTGCTTTAAGTGGTTTAAAATTTCCACTTGAATCTAAAATAGGTTGATTATTTTTATCAACTTGATATCCTTTTTCCCAACCTGAAATAGTCCAATCTGGTCTTGATCCACCGGCTGTATGATGTAACCAAATTGTATTTTTATTAACTTCCTGTTTGATGAACTCCTCATCGGTTAAAAAGTTTTCATAAATAATTAGACCATCAGATCCTACATAAGAAATCTTTTGAGGAATATCTGATTTTCTATTACTTAATTTTGTAATTTCTACAACTTTGTCTTTTTCTTCACCAAACATTTCAATTTGACTCCAAGTTTGAAAACCTATAATTCCATCAACTCTAACTCCAACTTGTCTTTGAAAATTAGTTACTGCTATAAGTAAATTTTGCCCAAAATAACCATCGATTCTATCTGTAAAGAAACCAAATTCTTTCAATTTTGTTTGAGCATGTTTGATGTCTTCACCATACATCTTAAGCATTAGAACTCTTTTTAGTTTCATTTCATCATGTTATTTTTATATCTCTCAGCTTGTTTCTTTTCCATGTAAGCCTTAACATCTTCATGAGTTACATTACCTGGATTTTGAATAATTTTTTCTGCGAATCCTTGTTCTCTTTCAATTTTCTTGAGTTCATCATTTTTCTTTTTCTCATCATAGGCTTCATCTGCATTTTTCAATAAATGACCTAAATAAAAATCAACGCCTTTTTCAGTTACTGTTTGATAATCAAATGAATTAACAAACTCTTCAAAAGTCTCACCAACATAAACACCAAAGTTTAAATCATGTATCATATGGTCGATATAAAAACGAATATCCCCAACATTGCCCTGTGCATAAATTGTAGTTCTATAATTTTGATTATAAAATTTAGAAAACTTATCTCGATCATTAAAAACTCTCTGACCATTTCTTTCAATTGTTGCTACAACACCTAAGCTTTGTCTAAAATATTTACTCTTTTTAAACTCTTGTACAATTTTGAGACCACAAACTATATTTACACCCATAATAACTTATTTATTAAAAATTTAAATCTTCCTTAAACAAAAAACCCTATAGAATTTCTATAGGGTTCTACAAATTAATAAAAAACTTATTCAGTTTCTATCTCAAATTCCTCTTCTTCTCCAGATTTTTCATCAATATCAATTTTAAGGTCAATAAGATAGTCTTCATCTATTTTATTTATTTCTATTTTTAAATACTCTGGTTTATCACCATCAATTGGACTTGGTAACTGACCGATAACCTCAAATGTATCCAAATCATATTTTTTTAATTTGATATCACACATCATTGGTTTTTCTTCTGTTTTAGGAAGACCTTCTTTAATATCAATTGTGACTATTAAAGTATATAAATAATTATTGTCTGTGAATTTAACAGTCAAGTTATCATACAACTTTGAGTATTTAGAAACTTCTGAACTTTGTAAACTAACTCCTAAATCTTTGAAAGACATTTTATTTTTATTCTTTGAATCTAACTTAGCCTTTTGAATTGATTTTTCTCCAGATTTTTCTATATCATCAATATCACCTTCTTGATACTCAAATATTTTATCTATTTTTCTTTTTAGTTGAACTAAAGCAGTTTCAACATAGTTCTCAGGAGTATCATTCAATTCTTCTGTAATAAATTGGTAGAATTTTCTAATTTTCATAAAGTATATATTAAATTTTCATTTTCATATTATTTTTATTATATTTGTAATATGAAGAATATTGGATACTGTTGTATTCCTATGGGTTGTAATGTTGGTTTAAAAAAGAAAGACCAGATTACTGTGAACAGAGGAATGGTTCGTAGAACCTTTGATGCTAAAGGATTACCTTATGTATCTGAATTAGTTATTGAGAACCTTAAAGATACTCTCAAAGTATTAGACTATAATCTTTCAGTTGGTATTTATATCTACCGATTATCATCCGACTCTTTTCCTTGGATGTCTGAGTATGAGTTTTCTGACTTACCTAATTTCAACGTTATAAAGAATCTTATGACTCAAATTGGTGATAAGATTAAATCTAATGCTATTCGAACATCGTACCACCCAGGCCCATTCAACGTTTTGGCAAGTGAGAATGACTCTGTTGTGGAAAAAACAATTAAAGAACTAAATAAACATGCTGAGTTGATGGATTTGATGGGTTTAGACCAAACTACATTTTACCCAATCAATATTCATATCAACACTACTAAACCAACTTGTGAAGAAGCAGCTCAACGATTTGTAGATAGATTTTCACTTCTTTCAGATTCTTGTAAGAAAAGATTAACACTTGAAAATGATGATTCACCTAATCAATATTCTGTTAAGATGTTATATGATATGGTTCATACTAAAATTGGTATTCCAATTGTATTTGACCAACATCACTTTAATTATGGTCCACAAGACCAAACAATGGAAGAAGCTTTGAGATTAGCACATTCGACTTGGACTACAAGAGCAATGACTCATATGAGTTCACCAAAAACATTAGAAGACGCATCAGGAAAACAAATAGCACACGCAGATTATATTTATGAAGAAATTAAAACGTTTGGTCTTGACTTTGATACAGAAATTGAAGCGAAAGCCAAAGACTTGGCAGTTATCAGATACAGAAAACAATTTCAAGTTCTCAAAGGGTGATTGGGTTATTATCTCTGATGTAGACCAAAATAATGTGATGTGGCGTAATGATGGTGTTAGAGTTCTTAATATGAGAAAGAAAGCTCTCCCAATGACTGCTAAAGTTATTAAATATGAATTGGGAATAAAAGAACCAATTTATATAGTTGAGTTATATGGTGGATTACTTAGATTCCCAGAGTCTGTTTTAAAATATCAAAATTCAGATGATGAAAGAGATTGGAAAATTAAACAATTATTGAGAGTGTCGACCTGATTTATCAACTAAGGTGAAAAAGCTACTTTTCTTTTCTTTCAACTCTTTTTCCATTTCTTCTGGATGAAGTAATCCTCTTCCATAAGTTTTGAATCTTTCTGAATATCTTGATTTAACTCTATCTGAAATTGGAATAGATGAGCCTTCTTCATCCAATTTAACAAACACCATTTTAGTCGAACAAACTAATTCTTGTTTACCAGTGTGGACATTATGTTTTCTTGCTTCAAGATTAATTGTTACTGATGTTGTGCCAAATTTATCAACAGAAGCATAGATTTTAATTAAGTTTCCTACTTTAACTGGACTCTTAAAAACTACTTCTTCAATTTTCTTTGTGACCATTTTGGCTGAATCACATACTTGACAAGCATAAGCCGCTGCCGCTTCATCTAATAAAGACATCATATTACCACCAAATAGTGAGTTATTCACACCTATATCTAAGGTCATGCATATTTTAGTTGTTATTAACTCCATTTTCTAGTTCCTCCCATACCCATTTATAAGTTTTTTTGTTTATTATTTCAGATATACAACTAATTGATATATCGAACATCTCTTTTAATTCAGAATAACTCTTTTGTTTACTTTTTGATAAATTATATATCATTAAAATTTCATCTTTTGTAAGAGATGAATTGTAC
>Ga0255134_1000218_pt1 | contig 14592 bp, 9 predicted proteins | sample Law_Law_RepC_8d_FD_188550 | JGI IMG/M metagenome (GOLD analysis project Ga0255134, IMG submission 188550) | Freshwater microbial communities from St. Lawrence River, New York, United States - Law_Law_RepC_8d | ecosystem: Environmental > Aquatic > Freshwater > River | place: USA: New York... | reverse complement strand
AATGATTTCACATAACTCTTGAACACCCGCTTCAAATACACCATGAGTGCTCGGGTAAGTGATCATGATGGCGGCAAGATTTTTGGAGTGCTCTTCAGCTTTGTTTTTCAAGTCAACTAAATCAACGTTACCATTGGTATCGCAGGCAACAACAATCACTTCCATGCCAGCCATTTGAGCAGATGCAGGATTTGTGCCGTGTGCAGATGAAGGTATTAAGCAAATATTACGATGCCCTTCCCCGCGTGACTCATGATATGCGCGAATCACAAGTAGACCTGCATACTCACCTTGTGAGCCAGCATTTGGTTGCAAAGAAACAGCGTCGTAGCCGGTAGCAGCACACATCATGCGCTCTGTATCTTCAATTAGCTTTGCATATCCAGCCCATTGAGTTTCTGGTGCCAGCGGGTGAATTTGTGAAAAGCTAGGCCATGTCACAGGAAGCATTTCACTGGTGGCATTCAATTTCATGGTGCATGAACCAAGTGGAATCATGGTTCTATCAAGCGCTAAGTCTTTATCCGCCAAACTTCTCAAATAACGAAGCATTTCATGCTCAGAGTGGTAGCGATTAAATGTTGGGTGAGTCAAATACTCGCTGTTGCGAATCAATGAGCTTGGGACTGAGCTTGAAACTGACTGATCAATAGCATCAATATTTAGTTCGCCTTCGCCACCAAAAATCGTCCACAACATCTGGAGTTCTTTTCTGCCCGTTGTTTCATCAATGGATACACCAACATGCTCTGAATCGATAGCTCTCAAATTACACGAATGTTTTTGGGCTGTCTCATGAATTTTCTTAGCATTGGGCGTCTTGATCGTGAGGGTATCAAACCAATGCGGATTGACAACTTCAAGTCCAAGTTGTTTGACGGCCAATGCCAAGATGCTGGCTTGGCGATGAACACGCAAGGCGATTTTTTTCAAGCCTTCTGGCCCGTGATAAACCGCGTACATACTTGCCATCACTGCAAGCAATACTTGAGCCGTACAGATATTGGATGTGGCTTTCTCGCGTCTAATGTGCTGCTCTCTGGTTTGAAGAGCAAGGCGGTATGCAGAGTTTCCTTGTGCATCGATTGTGACGCCCACCAAGCGACCAGGCATGCTTCTCTTAAAGGCATCTTTTGTAGCAAGATATCCAGCAGATGGGCCGCCAAAACCCATCGGTACACCAAAGCGTTGTGCACTACCGATAGCAACGTCAGCGCCCCACTCGCCTGGTGGAGTGAGTAGTGTCAAGGCCAACAAATCAGCCGCAGCAATTAATAAGCCACCTTTGCTATGGACCGCCTCTGCAATGGCAAGATACTTTTCTTTTTCTAAAAGAGCACCACCAACACCTGGGTATTGAAGCAAAACAGCGAAGGCATCAGTTTTTAATGCATCCTCATGAGAGCCAATTTCAAGTTGAATATTTAATGGCTTTGCCCTTGTTTTAATGACGGCCAAGGTTTGTGGCAAAACATCGTTACTCACAAAGAAAGTCATCGACTTTGATTGGCAAGTTCTGAGTGCTAAGGTCATGGCTTCTGCTGCTGCAGTACCTTCATCCAGCATAGAGGCATTGGCAATATCCATGCCTGTTAAATCAATCAACATTTGCTGAAAGTTAATGATTGCCTCTAAACGACCTTGAGAAATTTCTGGTTGATAAGGTGTGTAAGCCGTGTACCAAGCTGGATTTTCAAGAATATTTCTTTGAATAACGCCTGGAGTGATGTTGTTGTAATACCCTTGACCAATGAAGGATTTGAAAACTTTATTTTGATTGGCGATGCTGGCTAGTAATTCAAGGGCTTCGCTTTCTCCCTTAGCATTTGTGTAGTCACCCAAAGGTAGAGCAGACTTACTTCTGATGTTGCTTGGAATAACTGCGTTGATCAGTTCATCGCGCTGATTAAATCCTAAGAACTTCAACATCGAGGATTCATCGCTGGCTGATGGGCCAATATGACGGCTTAAAAAAGCGTCATGATTTTCGAGAGTGGTCAGGGAGCTTTTCATTCTTTATGCACCAATGTTTTTTCCGTATGCTTCTGCTGAAAGAAGGCCATCAACTTTGCTGATGTCTGTCGGTTTAATTTTGAATAACCATGAGCCATAGGCGTCTGAGTTAACTGCTTCAGGTGCAGAAGTTGCTGCATCATTGATGGCAATCACTTCGCCAGATAAAGGGGCATAGATATCACTGGCTGCTTTGACCGACTCAACCACGGCACAAGCATCGCCTGCATTTAAAGATTTGCCAACGTTTGGCAGTTCAAGGAAAACAATATCGCCCAACGCTTCTTGAGCATGGTCAGTAATTCCAACGGTGATTGAACCATCAGATTCTTTACGAACCCATTCATGAGATTCTGTGTAACGTAGGTCTTGAGGGATGTTCATAGTAGTTTCTCCAAAATTAAACCAAGGCTTTGCCATGGCGAACAAAAGGGGGTTTAACAACAACTGCATTTAATTCTTTGTCACGAATAACAACTTTTACTGTCTCGCCAATTTCAGTTGCTAAAGGAAGCTTGGCAAGCGCAATAGATTTTTGAAGTGATGGGCTGAATGTGCCACTGGTTATTTCGCCTTCACCTTTGCTTGATTTAACAATTTGATGGGCGCGCAAAACACCTTTGTCTTGAAGTATCAAACCTAGAAAAATAAATTTCTGAGGTTTTCTCTCTAAGGCAGATTTACCAATGAAATTTCGATCTCCTGAACGATCGATGGTCCAAGAGAGTCCAACATCCAGAGGATTTGTTTGGTCATTCATGTCCTGGCCATATAAGTTCATACCCGCTTCTAAGCGAAGCGTGTCTCGGGCCCCAAGGCCTGCAGGCTGGGCTCCCTGGGCAATCAAAAGATCCCAAATGGCCACTGTATGATTAACAGGAACTAGTAGCTCGGCACCATCTTCACCGGTGTAGCCTGTTCTTGCGATCATGATTTCTCCAAAAGGAGTTTGTTCGCATGAGGCATGAAAGCTTTTCAATTCAGAGGCTGCTTTTGCTAGTGATGGAATGGCTTTTTTAATGAGTTCAAGCGCTTTAGGGCCCTGAACCGCAATCATGCCCTGCGGGTTTTGATTAGCAATCAGATCGGATCTTCTAGGAATAAGCGTCACGTCTTGAAAGCTTGTCGCTTGCTTATTCAACCATTCAAGATCAGTGTGAGCCGTTGCGGCATTGATTACTAAGCGATAGTTGGGATCTAGGCGATAGACAATCAAATCATCAATAACGCCAGCCTCATCATTCAACAAGCAACCATAAAGAGCTTGACCATTGTTTTTTAGTTTGTTGACGTTGTTGGCAACAACTTTCTCTAAGAAAGCCTTCGCATCTTTTCCGATAACATCAACGGCTGCCATGTGAGACACGTCAAACACACCACAATTTGTTCGCGTGGCAAGGTGCTCTTCAATTTGAGAGCCATAGTTAACAGGCATTTCCCAGCCGCCGAAATCAACAAGCTTTGCTCCAGCCAAGTGATGCGCGTCAAAAAGGATTGTGCGTTTTAGATTTGTAGGGACAGCCGACATCCAAACTCCTTAAAGGAATTGATGCCCCCCTGTCCTGTTACCTGAGAGATTGAAGAGTTCAAACCATTTGTACTCTTTTAGCCCCTTCGGTGGGCAACTTAATGCCGCTCTCCAGAGTGTAAATATCGACGGTCCATTTGCCTGAGCGTTCATGGGCATTGCGCCTTCGGCGTTGGTAAAACCAAACTCTCCCATCGATGCAACATTGTACCCAAGCTGCTCAAAACCATCAAAAATACTATACGCACAAATTTGGTGCATAAATGGGTATTTTTATGCACCAGAACATTCATAATTCGAACCTTAACTAAAGTCATCTAGGGGTGATAAATGGAAAACTTTAAGTCAGGGGTTGACGCCCTTTTCATCATGACGGGCGCCATCATGGTGCTAGCAATGCATGCGGGCTTTGCTTTTTTAGAGCTAGGCACTGTTCGTAAAAAGAATCAAGTCAATGCTCTTGTCAAAATTCTGATTGATTTTGCGGTATCAACAATCGCTTATTTCTTTATTGGTTATAGCATTGCTTACGGACTCAACTTCTTTTCTAGCGCAGAGGTTTTAGCTCAAAAAAGCGGTTTTGAGCTGGTCAAATTCTTCTTTTTATTGACGTTTGCTGCAGCGATACCGGCGATTATTTCTGGCGGCATTGCAGAGCGTGCGAAATTCAATCCTCAACTAATTGCCACATTCATTTTGGTGGGTTTTGTTTATCCATTGTTTGAAGGAATGGTCTGGAATCAGCAATTTGGATTTCAGGCTTGGCTCAAAGAATTAACTGGCGAAGAGTTCCATGACTTTGCAGGTTCTGTGGTTGTTCACGCTGTGGGTGGCTGGATTGCTTTACCAGCTATTATTTTGTTGGGCGCACGTCATGGCCGCTATACAAAAGATGGCAGGATCTCTGCGCATCCACCCTCAAGCATTCCATTTTTGGCTCTTGGCGCATGGGTGTTAGCGGTAGGTTGGTTTGGCTTCAACGTCATGAGTGCCCAAACGGTTGAGAAGCTGAGTGGCTTAGTGGCCATGAACTCATTGATGGCAATGGTTGGGGGAACATTGGTTGCTTGGGCTGTTGGTAAAAATGACCCAGGCTTCAGTTATAACGGTCCTCTAGCAGGTCTTGTTGCAGTGTGTGCCGGCTCAGATTTAATGCATCCAATGGGCGCCTTGGCTGTGGGTGGAATGGCGGGTGGTTTATTTGTGGTGATGTTCACCATGGTTCAAAATCGCTGGAAAATCGATGATGTTTTGGGCGTTTGGCCACTACATGGATTGTGCGGTGCGCTCGGTGGTATTGCAGCGGGCGTCTTTGGACAAAAGGCCTTAGGTGGATTGGGTGGCGTGAGCTTTACCGCTCAAGTAATTGGTACCGTTGCAGGAGTTGCATTTGCTGCAATTTCAGGCTTGATTGTCTATGGAATACTGAAAGCAGTTTTGGGCTTACGCATGTCTCAAGAAGATGAGTTTGATGGGGCTGATTTGTCGATCCATAAAATCACTTCAAGCCCTGACCGCGAATCTAGTTGGTAATTTTTAGTTTGTTGCGATAATCGGAGCTATGACTTTAAAAGTATTCATAGTTCCGGTAACACCCTTTGAGCAAAATTGCTCGATCTTGATTTGTGAAAAATCTAATCAGGCTGCCATCGTTGACCCAGGTGGAGATCTTCCAAAAATACTGGATGCTCTAAAACAAGCCGGCGCAATCCCCGAAAAAATCTTGTTAACCCATGGACATATTGATCACTGTGCTGGGGCTGCTTCATTAGCGCAAGACTTGGGTATTCAGATTGAGGGCCCTCATGAAGATGAGCGCTTTTGGATTGATCAACTTCCTGAGCAAAGTAAGCGTTTTGGCTTTCCAATGGCCCAGGCATTTGAACCAAATAAATGGCTGAAAGACGACGATATTGTTACCGTTGGTCAGGTTGAATTATTGGTCAAGCACTGCCCAGGGCATACCCCAGGGCATATTATTTTTTACGGCAAGGATGACCATTTGGCCATTGTCGGAGATGTCTTGTTTGCAGGCTCTATTGGGCGCACAGATTTTCCTAGAGGAAATCACGCCGATCTAATAAAGTCTATTAGAGAAAAGCTTTTCCCTTTGGGCGATGACATCACTTTTATACCCGGTCACGGACCAGTATCCACCTTTGGTGAAGAGAGAAGAAGCAATCCTTATGTGAGTGATATGGCTAATTAAGCCTTGGCAGAACCAGTACGATGGGTTCTGTTATACAAGCAACTTGCACAGATCCAACGTTGCTTGCGATTGCTTGTAGGAATCCATGTGCCACCCTCTAGAGGCTTTTCTCTACTGCAGGAAGAGCAAAACTTCATAACTCTTGTATTGCTTTCCAGTGTGCTTGGCGGGGTTGACATATAAACTTCTCTTAAAGATTCAATTTGCTATTTTAACGGCTTTTTGAAAAACGCCCTTGAAAGGGCGTTTTTGTGGGACTTTTAACTTAAAACAACTTTGATTGAGTCTGCTGTTTTATTCCCGTCAAAATCAAGCCAACATTTCTTTTCTGTATCGTAAAGTTTGCACTGTTTGGCAGTATCAAAATACCAAGCCCAAGAAAACTTTTGAATGATGATTCTTTCAGGAAGCATAGTTTCGAGTTTAGTTTGAGCTTCTTTGAGCTTGTAAAGAGGCACACTCATGTCAACGTGGTGAGCAGTGTGCTCCATGATGTGATGCATCCAAGCACCCCATTTAAATGGGAAAACCAAATGCACAGTTGTAGAAACAAAAGGCTGAGCTCTTAACCACTCTGATTTATCTGAGTACCAAGAAACGCTTGGGTGTGTGTGATGAACATACACAACAAAGCCAATCATGGCATTCCAAAAAATGAATGGAATTAAAAAGCCCATGATCACTGTGAGCAAGATGGATTGATTGGTTTGAATCGCTGCAATCACCAAAGCGCTAACCCAAATAACTGCGAATGCAGAAACTAGCACGTTGTCCCAAAAGAAAGCCGGACGAGTTGCTGGCATGGCCTTCTTGTTCGGGAAGAACATCTTTTTCCACCAAATTTCTAACATGTAATACAGGGCAGGACCCCAGCCGCTTCTGTAGTGACGCTCCAATGCTTTTTCAGCAGGAGTTAGCTTGTTATATTCTTCAAGAGACAAAGGCGCCCAAACAAAATCAAAACCTTTTAAATTTGTTTGTCCATGGTGAACCACGTTATGACCAACTTCCCAAAGACTGTATGGCGTAAGTGATGGTAAGAATGCAAGACGCCCCAACACTTTATTAAGTCCGCGGTGCGGCGTAAAACTCTGATGGCATGCATCGTGACCCAAAATAAAAATACGACCAATCATGAAACCAGAAAAAACAGCCAAAAGAAGTTTTACTAAAACTGACTCAAAATAAACGGTGCCGACGATGCCCGCAGTCAAAATCACTGTGTCAATGATTTGCAAGACAATGGCACGCATGACGGAGCGCTCAGTCAATGGCGTGAGCCAAGAACGAATCACTTTTCTGTGAGGAATGGGTTGACCGACAGGAATTGGTTGATCAAGAGTGGCTTCAACAGTATTTGCGGACATGGCGACCTTTTAAGGGCAAAATTCAAGAATGCCTTATTTTAGATGTTTTTCTTGATTTGAGCTTGATCTAGGTCTAATTGTGGGATTTGGGGGTCTGGTGCGACCGACAGGAATCGAACCTGTATCGAGAGCTTCGGAAACTCTAATTCTATCCATTGAACTACGGTCGCGTCTCTAAGATTGTAAGGCTGAAGGGAATTATCCTCGCTATAATGCTTGCGAGCTAGATAAAAAGGAAAAGTGCAATGAGTGAAGAACACGGAAATTTGATTAAATCACCCAAGCAGTTAATTGTGATGGTTTTTGCGAGCTTTTTTGTGCCGCTGATCATCATCGCTTTTTTAATGACCTATGTGGGTAGTGGAAAAAAGCCATCAACGAATCCTGATGCGGCTGCCGAATCTGCTAATCAGCTGATTAAACCAGTCGCACTTTTAGACTTTAAGGACGCTTCGGGCCCAAGAGTATTCAAGACTGGTGAAGAAATTTATAAACAAGCCTGTGCTTCTTGTCATGCAACAGGTGCTGCTGGCGCTCCTAAATATGGTGACGCTGGTGGCTGGGGCGCCCGCCTTGGCCGTGGCTACGATGGTCTTTTGAGTGCCGTTGTTAAAGGTAAAGGCGCTATGCCTGCAAGAGCTGGAACTAGTCCAGCTGATATTTCTGACTATGAATTAGGTAGAGCCGTGGTTTATTTGACGGCTTCAGCAGGCGGCAAACTCGCAGAGCCTAAAGCTCCAGCTCCAGAAGCGCCAAAGCAAGATGAGCCGAAGAAATAATAAATGCAGCTTTGATAAAAAAGCCCCCCTGTGCGGGGCTTTTTTTATGCTTCTTTTTTCTCAATTAACTCACGATACGCATCTTTTTTACTGATCCCCGTGATCTGAGAGATGATTTCAGAAAGCTCTTTGTGCCCTATTCTGCCGTCGATTGCAGAAATCCATTGAAGCGTGTCCTCGTCAAAACTGGTTGGTGAGTCTCTCCGTGCCGCGCCTTCTATGCCAAGAACGTACTCGCCCTGCCAGCTTTCAATTGTTTTCATCCAGTCTGGCAAATCTCGAACTGCAATAACTTTAATCTCTTCAAAAATCTTACTCAGCTCTTTTGCTATAAGCACTTTTCGATCTCCATCTAAGTGAGCGACGATAGAACTGAGTGTCGACTCTATGCGGTGTGGAGCTTCATAAAAGAAAGAACTGATGTTTGATGTTGCCGCTACTTTGAGTAGCTCGTCCCGTTGATTAGCTTTAGCGGGTAAAAAACCTAAAAACTGAAAGCCACCATTGCCATGTTTTAAAAAATCCCCTGCTCCGGAAACTGCGGCTGTGATTGCACTAGGGCCTGGCAGAGGGCAAACTTGGTAGCCCCCCTTTTTAATTTCTTCGCAAAGAATTGCGCCTGGATCTGATATGCCTGGCGTTCCCGCGTCTGAAATGTATGCCCAGCGTTCACCATTGCGGAGCTTTTCTAAAAGATAAGCGCTTGCAGAAATTTCATTGTGCTCATGCAGGGCATAAAGTGGCTTAGAAATGCCATATGCATTCAGTAACATGGCACTGTGCCGTTTATCCTCACAAGCAATACCATCGACCTGGCTCAATATGTGCAGCGCTCTTACCGTGATGTCCGCTAAGTTTCCAATGGGTGTTGGGACAAGGTAAAGCGTTCCAGCAGGAAAACTTTGCCCCCGCGCGAATTTAAAAATATCCATACTTGCTTTCTATTTGAGTAAATATGACTCAATTAAATGATGATGCATCAAAGATTCTGGCAAGGCAATTTTGATCAGTTAAAAGGTAATATATGTTTGTAGAAATAAGTCTTGAGGGCATAATCTAGCTATGAGCGATGAGATTAAAAAAAATTTAGAGCAACGCGTCAAAAAACATTTTTCTGACAGCATTGAAACAAAGCAAAAAGCAGCAGAAACAATGTCTGAAGATATTGTTCGCGCGATCAATTTGATGCATCAGGCGCTGGCTTCCGAAAAGAAAATATTGGCTTGCGGTAATGGCGGTTCAGCAGCAGACGCACAACACTTTGCCGCAGAACTCGTCGGCAGATTTGAACGCGAACGACGTGAGTTGCCTGCAATTGCCTTGAGCACAGACTCTTCAATATTGACCGCCATTGCAAATGACTATAGCTATGAAGTTATTTTCAGCAAACAAGTGAGAGCGCTCGGCCATGCTGGCGATGTTCTTTTGGGCATTTCAACTTCAGGAAATTCTGCGAACGTGATTGCGGCGATTGAAGCGGCTCATCTGAAGGGAATGTCTGTGATAAAAAATATTTTAAAAAATTCTGATGTTCATTTATGCGTTCCTGCTGATCGCACTGCGCGCATTCAAGAAACACATTTGTTGTTGTTGCATTGCTTGTGTGATGGCGTTGATCATTTAATGTTCGATTAAATTTTAGAGGTTAACTATGAGTAAACAACTTAAACGCCAAACTTTGAAATTGATCGCGCTTGGAGCGGGTGCAACAGCCCTGTCTGGCTGCTTTCCTTTGGTTGCTGGCGGGATGGCTGGTGGCGCACTCGTGATTGCCGACAGAAGAAATCCTGGAACGCAAGCAATTGATCGAGGCATTCAGCTAGAAGCAGAAAGTTTTTTAACTAGAAAATATGGTGACAACATTCACGTCAATGTGAGCGTGTTCAATCGACGTGTTTTGTTGACGGGCGAAACAAGAACCGATTCAATCAAAATCAGCGTCGAGACAGATGTTAAGAACATGAAAAATGTCACGACAGTTTTCAATGAAATGATGGCTGCCCCAATCAGCGGTTTAAGTGCCAGAGCAAATGACAGTTATTTGACAACGCGCATCAAGGGCGCCTTTGTTGCTACTGAAGGCGTGCCTTCAAATTCAATGAAGGTGATTACCGAGGCGAGCAAGGTATATTTGATGGGCATTGTGACCGATACAGAGGCTAATCGCGCCGTCGAAATAGCTCGAAGTGTTCCAGGCGTAAAACAAGTGACCAAAGTGTTTGATTTGATCTCTGAGGCCGACAAAAAGAGATTGGATGGCGCCAAATAGCCAAAGGTGCCCTGCTAAACGATAAAAAGCCCACTTTTGTGGGCTTTTTTCATTGGGGTGATCATGCTTTTTGATTGACCGATTGTTTATTTGGCGCCTCTTAGAAAAATTGATTCATCACTCCGAGAAAAAGCAAAAAAGATTTTGATTGTTTGAAAGAGGTCGCCTCAATTAGAGCTGTTGGACAAAATCGAGCGATGCATTGCAAGCCATTGTTTATAAACACTAAAAAAAGGAATAACAAAAATCAATAAATTTTTTTTACAGTATTTATTAAATATTTCTGCCAAAGGTGTTGACATGCCAAAAAGGGTATGGCATAGTCTCGTTTCTCTGCTGAATGCGATTCGAAATCAACGAAAAACAGTCAGCCTTCTTTAAAAAGTAGTCAACCGATAAATGTGGGTACTGGGAAAAGACATCCAGTCCTTCGGGACAGATATAAAGCAGTACTCACAAAACAGTAAATTTGGTTCCGGTCGAAAGATTGGAGTCGATTCTGAATGAGTGAGCGACGATGCAGTAATGCATCACAGGAATTAAACTGAAGAGTTTGATCCTGGCTCAGATTGAACGCTGGCGGCATGCCTTACACATGCAAGTCGAACGGCAGCACGGGTGCTTGCACCTGGTGGCGAGTGGCGAACGGGTGAGTAATATATCGGAACGTACCTTATTGTGGGGGATAACGCAGCGAAAGCTGTGCTAATACCGCATAATCCCTTAGGGGGAAAGCGGGGGACCGTAAGGCCTCGCGCAATTAGAGCGGCCGATACCTGATTAGCTAGTTGGTGAGGTAAAGGCTCACCAAGGCAACGATCAGTAGCTGGTCTGAGAGGACGATCAGCCACACTGGGACTGAGACACGGCCCAGACTCCTACGGGAGGCAGCAGTGGGGAATTTTGGACAATGGGGGCAACCCTGATCCAGCAATGCCGCGTGAGTGAAGAAGGCCTTCGGGTTGTAAAGCTCTTTTGTCAGGGAAGAAACAGCAGCTCTAACACAGTCTGCGAATGACGGTACCTGAAGAATAAGCACCGGCTAACTACGTGCCAGCAGCCGCGGTAATACGTAGGGTGCAAGCGTTAATCGGAATTACTGGGCGTAAAGCGTGCGCAGGCGGTTATGTAAGACAGGCGTGAAATCCCCGGGCTTAACCTGGGAATTGCGCTTGTGACTGCATAGCTAGAGTATGTCAGAGGGGGGTAGAATTCCACGTGTAGCAGTGAAATGCGTAGAGATGTGGAGGAATACCAATGGCGAAGGCAGCCCCCTGGGATAATACTGACGCTCATGCACGAAAGCGTGGGGAGCAAACAGGATTAGATACCCTGGTAGTCCACGCCCTAAACGATGCTGACTAGTTGTTCGGGAATTTATTCCTGAGTAACGTAGCTAACGCGTGAAGTCAGCCGCCTGGGGAGTACGGTCGCAAGATTAAAACTCAAAGGAATTGACGGGGACCCGCACAAGCGGTGGATGATGTGGATTAATTCGATGCAACGCGAAAAACCTTACCTACCCTTGACATGCCACTAACGAAGTAGAGATACATTAGGTGCCCGTAAGGGAAAGTGGACACAGGTGCTGCATGGCTGTCGTCAGCTCGTGTCGTGAGATGTTGGGTTAAGTCCCGCAACGAGCGCAACCCTTGTCTTTAGTTGCTACGCAAGAGCACTCTAAAGAGACTGCCGGTGACAAACCGGAGGAAGGTGGGGATGACGTCAAGTCCTCATGGCCCTTATGGGTAGGGCTTCACACGTCATACAATGGTGCATACAGAGGGTTGCCAACCCGCGAGGGGGAGCTAATCTCAGAAAATGCATCGTAGTCCGGATCGTAGTCTGCAACTCGACTACGTGAAGCTGGAATCGCTAGTAATCGCGGATCAGAATGTCGCGGTGAATACGTTCCCGGGTCTTGTACACACCGCCCGTCACACCATGGGAGTGGGTTTTGCCAGAAGCCGTTAGCCTAACCGCAAGGAGGGCGACGACCACGGCAGGGTTCATGACTGGGGTGAAGTCGTAACAAGGTAGCCGTATCGGAAGGTGCGGCTGGATCACCTCCTTTCTAGAGAAAAGATGTTAATTCTTTAGTGCCCACACTTATCGGTTGATAAAGAGAGAAATGCCGCGGGTCTGTAGCTCAGGTGGTTAGAGCACCGTCTTGATAAGGCGGGGGTCGAAGGTTCAAGTCCTTCCAGACCCACCACAGATCAGCAGCAAGCCTGGCAATAAGTATTAGCTGGGGGATTAGCTCAGCTGGGAGAGCACCTGCTTTGCAAGCAGGGGGTCGTCGGTTCGATCCCGTCATCCTCCACCATTTACTTCTGACGGCAAAGATAAGCGCATTCAAGTGCTTTTATCTTTGCCTTTAATCGGCTGTTCTTTAAAAATTTGAGTAAGCAATGCGTATATTGAATTTATTGAGAGTTCAATATACATGGGTAGTTGATTGAATCAACAACAAATAGTTCTTCAAGTAATTAGATTTACTTGGATTACGGCACAAACATATCGCAACAAGTAGTTAGTAATATAGAGAAGAACTTATAACTTGTACCAATGGTGCTCGTTATAGGATCAAGCGAATAAGTGCATGTGGTGGATGCCTTGGCGATTACAGGCGACGAAAGACGTTATAGACTGCGATAAGCTACGGGGAGTTGTCAAATAAGCTTTGATCCGTAGATTTCTGAATGGGGAAACCCACCTCTTTTGAGGTATCCGTAACTGAATACATAGGTTACGAGAAGCGAACCTGGTGAACTGAAACATCTAAGTAGCCAGAGGAAAAGACATCAACCGAGATTCCCAAAGTAGTGGCGAGCGAAATGGGAAGAGCCTTCTAGTATTAATTAGTCTGTTATCAGAACGGAATGGAAAGTCCGGCAATAAAGGGTGATAGCCCCGTATGGGAAAACCGATTAATCGAACTAAGCTAGAGACAAGTAGGGCGGGACACGTGAAATCCTGTCTGAATATGGGGGGACCATCCTCCAAGGCTAAATACTCGTAATCGACCGATAGTGAACAAGTACCGTGAGGGAAAGGCGAAAAGAACCCCGGGAGGGGAGTGAAATAGATCCTGAAACTGCATGCATACAAACAGTAGGAGCCTCGTAAGGGGTGACTGCGTACCTTTTGTATAATGGGTCAGCGACTTACATTCAGTAGCAAGCTTAACCGTATAGGGGAGGCGTAGCGAAAGCGAGTCCGAATAGGGCGCTAGTTGCTGGGTGTAGACCCGAAACCAGTTGATCTATCCATGGCCAGGTTGAAGGTGCGGTAACACGTACTGGAGGACCGAACCCACTAACGTTGAAAAGTTAGGGGATGAGCTGTGGATAGGGGTGAAAGGCTAAACAAAACTGGAAATAGCTGGTTCTCTCCGAAAACTATTTAGGTAGTGCCTCGTGTATCACCTTCGGGGGTAGAGCACTGTCATGGTAGTGGGGTCCATTGCGGATTACTGCGCCATAGCAAACTCCGAATACCGAAGAGTGCGAGCACGGGAGACAGACGACGGGTGCTAACGTCCGCCGTCAAGAGGGAAACAACCCAGACCACCAGCTAAGGTCCCTAAAACGGGCTAAGTGGGAAACGAAGTGGGAAGGCTAAAACAGTCAGGAGGTTGGCTTAGAAGCAGCCATCCTTTAAAGAAAGCGTAATAGCTCACTGATCGAGTCGTCCTGCGCGGAAGATGTAACGGGGCTAAGCCAGTTACCGAAGCTGTGGATCACGTAAGTGATGGTAGGAGAGCGTTCTGTAAGCCTGTGAAGGTGTGGTGTGAACCATGCTGGAGGTATCAGAAGTGCGAATGCTGACATGAGTAGCGATAAAGGGGGTGAAAAGCCCCCTCGCCGTAAGCCCAAGGTTTCCTGTTCAACGTTCATCGGAACAGGGTGAGTCGGCCCCTAAGGCGAGGCAGAGATGCGTAGCTGATGGGAAACAGGTTAATATTCCTGTACCATTGTTAAATGCGATGGGGGGACGGATTGCGGAAGGTTGTCCGGGTGTTGGATGTCCCGGTCCTTGCATTGGAGAAGGCTAGTAGGCAAATCCGCTAGCGTAATTCAAGGGTGTGAGGCGAGCGAATTTATTCGCGAAGCAATCGGAAGTGGTTCCAAGAAAAGCCTCTAAGCTTCAGTTTAACAAGACCGTACCGCAAACCGACACAGGTGGGCGAGATGAGTATTCTAAGGCGCTTGAGAGAACTCAGGAGAAGGAACTCGGCAAATTGGTACCGTAACTTCGGGATAAGGTACGCCCAAGTAGCTTGACTATGAACAATAGGAGGGCAAAAGGGTTGCAATAAAATGGTGGCTGCGACTGTTTAATAAAAACACAGCACTCTGCAAACACGAAAGTGGACGTATAGGGTGTGACGCCTGCCCGGTGCTGGAAGATTAAATGATGGGGTG
>Ga0255134_1000213_pt1 | contig 14792 bp, 13 predicted proteins | sample Law_Law_RepC_8d_FD_188550 | JGI IMG/M metagenome (GOLD analysis project Ga0255134, IMG submission 188550) | Freshwater microbial communities from St. Lawrence River, New York, United States - Law_Law_RepC_8d | ecosystem: Environmental > Aquatic > Freshwater > River | place: USA: New York... | reverse complement strand
CTGCTGCCATCCGACACATCCCTCATCCGGAAAAGACACCTCCGGTCTGAGAATTTTCGGGAGGTATATGTGTCTTTAAGCGCTAGGGCAAGTATCTAATAATTTAACTAAGAAATTATACCTTACCGGGGGTATTTGACCCCATTTGTCGCATCTGCCAGAAATGAAAATAGGGGATAAATCCCCTATTTTTCAACAACTTAGATTGCTTTAATGCTTGTCTTCTCAGTGATCTTAATAACTGTTTTAAAAGGTCTTTCTCAAGCCTATCAAGCGGCTGTGAACAATGTTTTGATATTAGCCAAAACACTTTGATCATCCAAAGTGCTCAAGTCGCCTGGATCACGGCCTTCAGCCACCGCTTGTAAAGCACGGCGCACAATCTTGCCAGAACGTGTTTTCGGCAAAGCTGCCACCACATACACGCGAGCAGGTCTTGCCACCGCACCCAATTGAGAATCCACTGTTTTCAGAATCTCAGCTTCCAAAGTAGCAGTGTTATTTGAATCTTTAGCAATGGCAAAACCAATCGCTACCTGACCTTTGAGTTTGTCAGCAATACCCACCACAGCCACTTCAGCCACGTTCGGATGACTTGAAATACTTTCTTCAATCTCACGGGTGCCAAGACGATGACCGGCCACGTTGATCACGTCATCGGTACGACCCAAGATGAAGAAGTAACCATCTTTGTCTTTGATACCCCAGTCAAAGGTGGAGTAAACCATCTTGCCTGGCACAGTTTCCCAATAAGTCTTGATGAAGCGCTGATCATCACCCCAAACAGTTTGCATACATCCTGGAGGCAATGGTCCTTCGATGGCGATCACACCCTTTTGATCGGCACCAAGCTCAGCACCTGTTGCGTCATCCAAAAGTTTCATGTTGTAACCGTAAACAGGAACGCCTGGTGAACCAAACTTGTGTGGCATCACTTCAATGCCACCATGCAACCATGAAGCAGTTGGCTCATCCAATGGCTCACCTGCCAAGAACACAGAGCGCAAAGTTGATAGATCATATTTTGACAAAAATGCTGGATCTTGTTTTTTCAATACACGTGCTGCTGTTGGCGCTGAGAACATCACTGATACTTTGTACTTCTCAACCAAGTTCCACCAGATACCAGCATCAGGACGCAATGGCGTGCCTTCATACATGATGGTTGCCATGCCGTTGAGCAATGGACCATAAATGATGTAGCTGTGTCCAACCACCCAACCAATGTCAGAAGTTGTGAACATTGCCTCACCTGGCTGACCGCCATAGATGTGGCGCATCGATGAAGCCAAAGCCACGGCGTAACCACCAGTGTCACGCTGCACACCTTTTGGTTTACCAGTCGTGCCTGATGTGTACAAAATGTAAGAAGGATCGGTTGCATCTACCCATTCGCATGGCACCTGAGCATCCATCACTTTGGCGCGCTCAGTAGCGTAATCCAAATCACGACCTGCAACCTTGTTGTATTCGACCAATTTGCGGTCAATCAATAAAACTTTTTCTGGCTTGTGTGTCGACAAAGTAATCGCTTCATCCAACAACGGCTTGTATGGCACAGGCTTGCCACCACGAGCACCCGCATCAGCCAAGATCACCATCTTTGGTTTTGCATCATCGATTCTTGAAGCCAAGCTGTGTGAAGCAAAGCCACCGAACACCACAGAGTGAATTGCACCAAGACGAGCACAAGCCAACATCGCAAATGCTGCTTCGGCAACCATCGGCATGTAAATTAAAACGCGATCACCTTTAACCACGCCATTCGCTTTAAGAATCGCAGCCATGCGATTCACTTCAGTGTGAAGCTCTTTGAATGTGTAAGTTTTTTCTTGATCTGTTTCTGTTGATACAGAAATCAAAGCTTGTTGATCGCCACGATCTTTTAGGTGACGGTCCACGGCGTTGTGGCAAAGATTAATTTTGCCGCCGACATACCACTTAGCAAATGGAGGATTGTTGTAATCCAATACTTTTTCAAAAGGCTTGTGCCATTCAACTAATTTAGCTTGCTCCGCCCAAAATCCTTCTGGATCTTTAATTGAACGCTCGTGAAATGCCTTGTAAGCAGACATGTATCTCTCCCTGATATTTAGTCATTAATACTTTAACTGCATGAATGTGCGACTTCATGCTGACTAGCATCTGACACATCAGGGTTCACCCTAGGGAAAGCCACTTGAATCAGCCCAAATGGACCTGAGAATGCCTAGTTGGCTTTCTTCTCATTAGCAGCCACTTTGGTGTCTGCTTGAGACTTCGGCTTTGGTTTTGGCTTATTGGCGTTATTGGCCGTCTTTTTGGTTTTTGAGCCACCGTTGTTTTTGGCTGTGGTTTTTGGCTTGGGCTTGGCTGCAACCTCGCGCTCCAACATCAACTTGCCGGCGTTATTGGCCAAATGCTCAGCCACATCACCCACTTTGCCGCCTCGCGGTATCAATACTGTCGAACCTGCTTTGATCCTCATTCCTTTAGGAATGTTATTGATTTGTCTGACTTGATTGGCATCCACATCCAAACGAGTGGCCAGTTGATCAACCGTTTCACGGCTGTTCACTCTGATGGCAGTCCATGAAGAAAGACGTCCCGTGTATTGCAATAGATTTTCTTGGAAAGATTCAGCACGTCCAAAGGGCAATAAGATTTGTGGCTCACTGGCCCCCAAAATCACTGGCTTATTGAATGATGGGTTCATGGCCTTGAACTCTTCTACCGTCATACGAGCAAACTGCGCTGCCAAATCAACATCAATGTCTTTTTCAGTTGTAACAATCACAAAGTACGGGTGATTTTCTAGAGTCGGCAGTGTCAAGCCATAGGACTTAGGATTGGTCACGATGTTTTTGATTGCCAACAATTTAGGGACGTAATTGCGCGTCTCATCTGGCATTTTCAAACTGGCGTAATCAGTCGGTAATTTTTTGGCTTGATTGCGTTTGATGGCTTTTGAAACATTGCCCTCACCCCAGTTGTAAGCTGCCAACGCCAATTCCCAATCACCAAACATTTTGTACAAGCGTTGCAAGTAATCCAAAGCTGCATCAGTGGACTGAATCACATCGCGACGTTCATCACGAAAGATATTTTGAGTTAACTTAAAGTCTTTACCAGTGGCTGGCATGAACTGCCACATGCCCGAAGCTTTAGCCCTTGAGAAAGCCTCTGGATTAAAAGCACTTTCAATGAAAGGTAAGAGCGCAAGTTCCATTGGCATCTTGCGGCGCTCGACTTCTTCAACAATGTAAAAAAGGTAACGTGATGAGCGCGACATCATCCGATCAACATAGTCAGGGCGATCAGCATACCAACGCACATGCTTGATCACCAGCGGACTATTTGAATCCTCTAGCTCAAAGCCATCACGGATACGATCCCAAAGATCGTTGTAAGGCGCATCCAATGCACCCACAGAATCTTTATCAATATTGACTCTTGGAGCTTTACCAGATTTACTGTACTTACCATTCTTAGCAGTTTGTTTGTTTGAGTTTGAATCACTCCAGTCTTCACCGATGGTAGCGCATGCACTCAAAACCGAGGCCACCATCACAATGGTTAAGAGACGGCATAGTCGTGATAAAGAAAGTGAAGTTAAGAATGATTGCATCATGCTTTGAAGGTGTCTTTCCATGAACGCAAATGAGCAAACACCGTCACTGGATGAGTGTCTTTGATTGCTTGATGTTGTTTAACAGATTCAATCACGCTGGATTCTTCACACCTTAAAAATGGGTTCACGCTTTTTTCATGAGCGATGGTGGTTGGCACTGTGGGCACACCTTGTTGACGCAAGGTCAGTGCTGTTTGTTGCCAAGCTAACAAGTCTTGATTTTGGGGTTCTACAGCCAAGGCGAATTTTATATTAGATAGGGTGTACTCGTGAGCGCAATGCACCAATGTTTGATCAGGTAAGTTTTTTAACTTATTCAATGAATCCGCCATTTGTGCTGGAGTGCCCTCAAACAGGCGCCCACAACCTGTGGCGAACAATGTGTCGCCACAAAACACATGTTGGCGATCACCTGCATTTAAATAGAAGGCGATGTGTCCTGCGGTATGACCTGGTAGATCTAGGACTGTGAACTCGCAGGCAGGTCTTGAAATAGAAACAATATCTGACTCAATGAGTTGCTCGGTGACCACTGAAATATTTTCATGGGCCGGCCCATAAACCACTGGTTTTACAAGGCCCAGTGATGCGCACCAAGTCAATAAATTAGCCACACCACCGATGTGGTCAGCGTGATGGTGAGTGATTAGAATGGCAGTCAGTGTTAAATGATGTTCCGTGAGGTATTTAATCACCGGCGCAGCATCACCTGGGTCAACAATTACGGCACAATGCTTATCGGAAATCAACCAAATATAGTTATCGTCATAAGCTGCAATTGAACGCACTTGCAATAAATTGTCATCAGGCATAGAAATAACCACTTATGAGTCAACCAACTGATACCGATCATCAACAAGCCCCATGGACATCATGGGATGCTTGGCTTGGCTCGCCTCCAGGGAAATACGTCCTGAAGTGGGAACAAACTCAATTTGACCACATTGTGAGCGATATTTTTGGTTATCACGCCTTGCAAATTGGATTGCCGCAATTACCTGCTCTGACTGAAAATCGGATGCCCTTGCAAATGATCTTGCGCGCCCCGCATGACAAGCCCAATGATGAATCAGATGGTCAATGGCACACGATTGAAGGCATCCCAGAAGAACTGCCCTTTGCCAGCCAAAGTCTGGATTTGGTGGTGCTTCCCCATGTTCTTGAGTTCGCCACTGATCCTCACGCCGTGTTACGAGAAGTCGAACGGGTCTTGATGCCCGAAGGTCGGGTGGTCATTTCTGGATTTAACCCAGCCAGTTTGTGGGGTTTGCGCCAATACTGCAGTCATTTGGTTGGTCAACCTTACCTCCCTAGAGATGGCCAGTTCATTGCTTTATTGAGATTGAAAGATTGGCTCAAGCTACTTAACTTCTCTGTTGATCGCGGTCGCTTTGGTTGCTATCGATTACCTTTGAGAAGTGAGTCAGGGATGCAAAAGTTGGCTTTCCTCGAAAAAGCGGGTGATCGCTGGTGGCCTGTCTTGGGCTCTGTTTTCATGGTGTCAGCGATCAAACGGGTATCAACGTTGACACTGGTGGGCAGAATTGAGAAAGGCGTTGCGGCTAATCAAGCACAATTGAGCACAGTCACTCAATTAAACACATCCTCACAAAAGAATCAGTTGAAAGATCAGGCATGAGCACTCCCGCACAAAGCAAGGTTGTGATTTACACCGATGGCGCTTGCAAAGGCAATCCAGGTCCTGGCGGCTGGGGCGTGGTGTTGCGCTCAGCCGACAAGGAAAAGCACCTTCATGGCGGTGAGTTGATGACAACCAACAATCGCATGGAAATGACCGCCGTGATCGAGGCTTTAAAAGCCCTCAAAATGGCTTGTCATGTGAGTTTGTACACGGACTCAAAGTACGTGATGCAAGGGGTCACCGAATGGATGGGCGGCTGGAAGGCCAGGGGCTGGAAAACCGCCGGCAAAGATCCCGTTAAAAATGTCGACTTATGGCAAGAAATTGATGAATTGCTGGGCAAGCATCAAATTGACTGGCATTGGGTCAAAGGCCACGCTGGGCATCCGGGTAATGAACTGGCTGATGCCCTAGCCAATAAGGGCGTTGAAGAAATCCTCAAAAAAACTGCGTTTTGAATTTAAATCCGCCCGATGCCACCGAATTAAATTAACCCCTGATTAAAGCGGGGCGTCCTCTTTGGGTCTTGCACACAGGATGATTTCTTGACAAAACGTACGCTTTTACGTACTATGTTCAAAAGGAGTGGAATGATGACTACATTAACCGCAAGTGAAGCTCGGGCAGGCCTCTACCGTTTGATTGATCAAGCAGCAGAGACACATAAGCCAGTGCTTATCTCTGGCAAGCGGGCAAATGCCGTTTTGGTTTCCGAGGAAGACTGGAGCGCTATTCAGGAGACGCTTTATTTATTGGCAATTCCGGGGATGCGTGAGTCGATTAAAGAATCAATGGCCGAGCCTATTGCTAAAAGTAAAAGGACATTGAAATGGTGACTTGGAATTTAGCTTATTCCAAGTTTGCTCTCAAAGATGCCAAAAAACTCACTGCCGCCGGACTAAGAGATAAGGCGCAGGCCTTGCTGGGTATATTAGAGCTTGATCCCTTTCAAAATCCGCCTCCCTATGAAAAATTAGTGGGGGACTTAAAGGGTGCCTATTCACGCAGAATCAATATTCAACATCGTTTGGTTTATGAAGTTTTTCGTAAAGAAAAAACGGTGCGCGTTTTAAGAATGTGGACTCACTACGAATAAGGTTGGCATTCGCTTAAAGGAGGATTGGGCATCCTTGGCCTTGGTCGATTTGACCAACGGCCACGTTAAGCCTAAATAAGCGCTAAATGAGGCTGAGTGTGCGAGAATTAAGCTAGAACAATTAAGGAGATAGCGGCTTTAAATCAAAGCCCCTCAACCATGCAGTTAATCACCAATCTAAAAGACAAAGTCATGCAGCTGGGCTGCCGTGTTGTGACTTCTGCCATGAACCTGATCAAGAATTTTGATTGGGCTAAAACTTATGCGTTTGTGCTCAAGCACAAAAAGAGAATCATCATCATTTTGATCGTGCTTTTTGCTGCCAATTACGCTTATGACAAGTGGATGCCCAAGTCAGCGAAAAAAGCACCGCCACAATTAGTGACCACCACCGTCGTTGAAACTGCAGACACCCCAGTGATCATCGAAGCCACTGGCACCATCATTGCTGCCAACATTGTGGATATTCGTCCACAAACCACCAATGTGGTGAGCAAGATACATATCAAAGAAGGTCAAGCAGTAAAAGCTGGTGATTTGCTGTTCACTTTGGACGACAGAGCCAGTCGTGCCAATTACGAAAAAGCCAAAGCCTTGGCCGATGATGCAACCCGCCAATACAATCGATCTTTAGAGTTGATTGAAAAGAAGTTTATTTCTCAAGCAGCGGCTGATTCTTCAAAAGCCAATATGCAATCCGCAGTGGCAAGCGCCAAAGCGGCTGAGGTTGCCCTGAGCTTTGATCACATTCGTGCACCGATTGCTGGTCGTGCTGGCGTGATCAATGTTTTCCCTGGCAGCCTTGTACAAGCTGGTACCAATATTTCAACAACCAGCAGCGCCACATCAACCACCACAACTGGTGCGATGGTGACAATCACTCAACTTGATCCGATCAATGTGCAGTTCACCATCCCTGAAAAAGAAATTCCTTTGATTCTTGCTGGTCGCGAAGCTGGCGAGGAGTTGACCGTGAGCGTGGATGTGAATGGCACTGACAAAGCTGTTGAAGGTACTGTGTACGTGGTTGACAATCAAGTGGACCCAGCCATTGGTGCGGTGAGAGTCAAAGCTCAATTAAGCAATAAAAATGGCGCGATGATTCAAGGGCAATTTGTCAGAATCAAATTAAAAGCCAAAACTTTGAAAGACTCTTTGGTCGTCCCAACCCAAGCAGTCGTTACCAACACCAAGGGTGATCATTTGTACGTGGTTGAAAACGCCAACACAGTTGCTCTTAAGCCAATCAAAGTGATTTACCAGTACCAAGGTCAGACAGTGGTCACAGGTGTGAACGCTGGTGACAAGATTGTGGTGGAAGGTAAACAAAACTTAAGACCTAATGGCGTGATCAGAGAAACATCTGGCGCTGGGAAGTAATCAGTCATGAACATCTCAGAGTTATGTATACGCCGCCCGGTCATGACGGTATTACTGTCATTGGCCACCGTTGCAGCTGGCACTGTTGCTTATTTAAAAATACCCGTCGCTGCCCTACCAAGCTTTAACACGCCCGTCATTCAGGTCAGCGCCACCTTGCCAGGAGCCAGTCCTGAGAACATGGCATCAGCGGTTGCTCTGCCTTTAGAAAAAGAGTTTTCAACCATTGACGGTATCGCCGTCATCAGCTCAACCAATACATTGGGCAGCACCAACGTCACGCTTGAGTTCAACAATGACCGTGACATTGATAAAGCCGCAGTGGATGTCCAAGCAGCGTTGCTGCGTGCACAAAAGCGCTTACCGATTGAGATGACCAATCCGCCGTCGTATCGCAAGGTCAACCCTGCTGATGCGCCCGTCTTGATCATGACAATGACCTCTCCTTCGATGGATTTGTCACAAATCAATGATTACGCAGAGAACTTGATTTCTCCAACACTCTCTACCATTGACGGTGTGGCGCAAGTCTTGGTCTACGGTCAAAAAAGATATGCCGTCAGAGTTCAAGTCAATCCAACCGTATTAGCGGCCAAGAACCTCACCATTGATGATGTTGCCAAAGCCATCAACAATGCCAACTCCAACACCCCAGTCGGCGTTTTAGATGGGCCTCGTCAATTACTGACGATTTATGCCAATGAGCAATTGGTCAAGGCCAGCGAATATGCCAACTTGGTGATTGCCCAACGCAATGGTTTGCCAGTGCGCTTAAAGGATGTGGCGCTGGTTGAGGAAAGTTATGAATCTGTCAAAACAGTAGCGGCTTATAACGGTGAGCGCTCAATCGCCTTAGCGATCTTGCGCCAGCCAACCGCCAACTCTGTTGAAGTGGTTGATGCCGTGCGCAAGATGGTGCCCAAGTTCGAAGCGCAGATGCCAGCTTCAATCAAAGTAAATTTATTGATTGATCGCTCAAAATCAATCAGAGAAGCCATCCATGATGTGAACCTCACTTTATTGCTCACCATCGGCTTGGTGGTGATGGTGATTTTCTTGTTCTTAAAGCGTGCGGCTGCCACGATCATTCCAGCATTAAGCTTACCGATCTCATTGATTGGAGCTTTCTCCATCATGTATTGGATGGGCTACAGCTTAGACAATATTTCTTTGCTGGGTATCACCATTGCTGTTGGCCTGGTGGTCGATGATGCGATCGTCGTGCTTGAAAACATCATGCGTCACATTGAAAACGGCATGCATCCCTTGAAGGCATCTTTATTGGGCAGCCGCGAAGTGAGTTTTACGATCATCTCGATTTCGATTTCATTGGTGGCCGTGTTCATTCCGATTTTCTTTTTACCAGGCCCACTGGGTTTGCTGTTCAGAGAATTCGCGGTGGTCGTGTCCTTATCTATTTTGGTATCAGCGGTGGTCTCACTCACTTTGGTGCCGATGCTGTGCAGTCGCTTTTTACCAAAACATGGTCAAGAAGCCAAAGAGCCACCGATCACCATCAAGTTTGAGCGTTATTTCACTCAAGTATTGACCGCTTATGAAAAAGCACTTGATTGGGCACTCACCAATCAAAAGAAAGTTTTGCAAGGCGCCTTGGCGACTTTCATTATCACGATTGGTTTATTTGTGTGGAGTCCCAAAGGGTTTTTCCCGGAAGAAGACACTGGGCAAATATTTGTGACCACTGAAGCAGCAGATGATATTTCTTTCAACGCCATGATCGAGTTACAAAACAAAGCGGCTGAAATTGTTCGTAACAATGAAAATATTGAAGCACTTGTATCGATTATCGGCGGTGGCGCAAGCTCAGGCACCAATACAGGCAGGATGTTTGTCAATTTAAAGTCTCGTGATGAACGAGCTCCAATGAAGAAAGTGTTGGAGAGTCTGCGCAAAGACTTGAGAGACATTCCAGGCCTGGCAATTTATTTGCGCCCTATTCAAAACTTGCAATTAGGCGGTAAAGTCACCAAGAGTCGCTATCAATACATTTTGCAAAGCGTGGGCTTTGAAGGCATCAATGAATGGTCCACCAAAGTCACTGAAAAGATGCGTGCAGATCCTGGCATCTTCCGTGACATCACCACAGATTCTCAATTAAAAGGTTTGCAAGCTCAAATTGACATTGATCGAGAAAAAGCTGCGAGTGCCGGTGTGACAGTGGCTGATATTCGCAATGCCTTGTACTCTGCTTATGGTGAAAGACAGGTCTCAACCATCTACACCAGCGTGAACACTTACCAAGTGATTCTGCAAGCAGCGAATGAGTACAAGCAATATGAAACCGATCTTAATGGCATTTATGTGCGCGGCAGAACCAGTGATAAGTTAGTTCCACTGTCTAGCATTGCTACATTCAGAAGAACCATCGGACCAACTGCAGTGAACCACCAAGGTCAAGTGCCGGCGGTGACGATTTCATTTAACTTGGCACCAGATGTGGCCTTGGGCGATGCCACCAAGAAATTAGAACAATACGTCAAAGAGCTTCAATTACCTCCATCAATCATCACCAGCTACGGTGGCGATGCTGCGGTATTCCAAAGTGGTCAATCCAGCCAGATCATTTTATTGTTAGCGGCCGTATTGGTGATTTACGTTTTATTGGGCGTTTTATATGAGAGCTACATTCACCCCTTGACGATTTTGGCAGGCTTGCCATCTGCAGCCATCGGCGCTTTGATCTTCCTTCGAATTTTTGATTTGGAATTAACCATCATTGCGACCATCGGTATCTTGCTCTTGATCGGTCTGGTGAAAAAGAATGCGATTTTGATGATTGACTTTGCCCTAGATGCACAGCGCAATCAAAATATGTCACCTCGTGAAGCGATTCGCACGGCCTGCTTATTGAGATTCAGACCCATCTCCATGACTACCCTCACAGCCGTGGTGGGTGCATTACCAATTGCTCTAGGCTTGGGTGCAGGTGCTGAATTAAGACAACCTTTGGGTATTGCTGTGGTGGGTGGTTTGATTGTGTCGCAATTCGTGACATTGATCATCACACCTGTCATTTATCTTTATTTAGATAAATACAGCGGCACAGGCCCGATGGAAATCCCCGCTGAAATGCTGAAGGATTGAGCTTGAATTTTGAAGTCTGATTTTTGAGATTTAATTTTGTTATTGGTTTTAAATTAGAAAGAATTTATGCGTCAGATCATTCTCGATACGGAAACAACTGGACTTAACCCGCTCACTGGAGATCGGGTGATTGAGATTGGCTGCCTAGAAATGATCGATCGACGCTTGACTGGTCATAAGCTGCATCATTACATCAACCCTCAACGCGATATTGATCCAGGTGCCGTGGCTGTTCACGGTTTAACGGTAGAGTTTTTATCAGATAAGCCAGTCTTTGCAGATGTGGCTGATGAGATCATCACCTTCCTAAAAGATTCTGAAGTGATCATTCATAACGCCCCCTTTGACGTGGGCTTTTTAGATGTCGAGTTTGGGCTTTTGAAACGTGGCAAGGTCGATGAGCATGTGGCAGGCGTGATTGATACCCTCAAGAATGCCCGAGAGATGTTCCCTGGCAAAAGAAACTCCTTAGATGCTCTGTGCGAGCGCTTTGCCATCAGCAATGAGCACCGTACCCTTCACGGCGCTCTTCTAGATGCTGAACTCTTGGCCGAAGTTTATTTGGCCATGACCCGTGGTCAAGAAGATTTGATGATTGATCTGCATGGCATGGACAGCGATGCAGCCAATGCGAAACGCAAACCCTTGCCCACCAAATTGGTGGTGCAGTTAGCTTCCATCGAAGAGCAAGAAACTCATCAGGCTTATCTAGAAGGTGTTTCCAAGGCAACCAAGAAGCCACCTGTTTGGAGCTGAGTAAATTCAAATAGTGTTAGTTGGATTTAGCCAAGGTTAACTAGAAAAATAAAAAAGATCGCCGCGGCGATCTTTTTTCTTGTGTGCTTTTTGCGTGTTTGCTTTTTACTGACTGATTTGCTTATTGACTTATCTACTTACCTAACTACTCGCTTACCCCATCTTAGGCGGGAAGAACTTGTACCAAAAGCCATATGCCCAGCAGGCAGCACAGAATGAAAATGCCCACTCAAGGGTAGAGAAAATCACCAAGGCAATTGCTGGCACTTTCCATAAGTCATTGCCTGAATAAAGCAAGATGGATGCAACGGTCGCAGCAATGAACAAAATCTTATTTGCAAACATCTTGGCACCCGCATTCTCTTTTTTGCCAGCGAGATTCATGCCAGTCATGATCTTGGTGAATAAGCGATGTGATGGACATTTATAGTGCCCCAAAAATCCTCGCATAAAACCCATCAATGCTATTAGAGGTAAAAGATGTGGAAAACCCAATAAAGCCACGACGCAAACCACAAATGTAATAAAGGCTTCAAACCTCACAACATTGGCGCTCACAGGTGGTATATCAAAACGTAACATGCTCACTCCTCAGAAGAGATTGAATCTCATTCAATTACTTCATATTTTATTTATTAACCAATGGCTGATTTTAGGCCTGAAGATTACTCACGTCACTTAGAGAAAATTTCTAAGTGAATACCTTATTGGGGTGCCTTTACTTCATAAGATTTACTGCAAGGCCTTGATGATCTCTTCTTGCTTGGTCACAAAATTAATCTCAGTCACTTTTCCAGATTTGAGCTTGATGACGGTGATCGCATCATCTTTTTGCGGAAATAATTTTGACTGTGCCTCATCTCTTAAGATGGCAATCGTGTAAGGTCTTTTTTGCATTTTAGGAATCGCTACCATTTTGGTGATGAAGCCTGGCATGCCGCTGATATCAGCGACGTAGATGGCTTTTTTATCCTTCAGAATGGTCGGTGGCAAATCTTCCAAGGTTTTACTCATGAGTGCACTGGTTGATTTGCCAGCGGCAAATAGAATCAAGTTGGTTTGCTCATTGATCGCGACCGTTTGATCGTGCTGATCTTTCATCTCAAGGACCAAACTATCGCCAATACGTGCTGCGCCTGCTGGTTGATTGGCGGAGGCAATCAAAGCAAAACCGCATAAAAACAGCGCTAACCCTAAGATTTTTTTCAAAACATCACCCATTTTCTATTAAATAAATATAAATAAATCAATGGCTTAAGCATTTAATGCCTTGATTTGAGAATCCTTAATTTAGCCTTAATTTTCGACCTCTATTGTTTGACCTATACCAAACAAAAGGATCAGACATGGCTCTTACATTAAGAACATATCATGACGCAAAGCATACCTTAATCTCCCCAGAATTTGATTCTGAGGAAAATCTTTACAAGTTCGAATGGGTAACCAAACAACACCCAGACAGAGAAAGCCTTCAGTCTTTCATCGCCACAACTTTCTATAAAACCTATGGTGCTGATGTGCATCACTTCAGCGATATCTTGGTGGGTTGTAAAGATGCTCAAGGCCAATGGCTAGCTGCCTTGGGTTTTTCAGCGCTCACGGATAAGCCATGTTTTGTCGAACAATACTTAGATGCGCCACTAGAAATCAATATCGAAGCTCAAGTCAAAGAACACACCACTCGCAAAGAAATCGTAGAGGTTGGTAATTTGGCAGCCATTCATGCAGGGGCTGGCCGAACACTGATCATCAACATGACCCGCTTTTTACATGAGCAGGGATACAAGTGGGTGACTTTTACTGCCACTCGCACTTTGTTGAATTCATTCAAACGCCTAGGTATCAAATTATTTCAATTGGCAGAAGCGGATCCTAGTCGCTTAGAAGATGGCGGCAAAAACTGGGGAACTTATTACAACACCCAACCACAAGTGATGTTTGGTGACATCGCTTCAGGCTATGAGAAGCTGGCTTAACTCAATTCCAGAACAACAAATCATTTTGTCTTCAGGGACAGAGTCTTGGGATAAGGCTGCCCTTTTAAAGAAAATATCTCAAGTATCAGAAGCTCTATTAAATAGAAAAAATCCTAAAGCACCTGTTGGAGTTTTGGCAGACAACTCTTTAGAGTGGATTGCAATTGATTTAGCCACCCAAGACATTGGCGTGACCTTGATCCCTCTTCCAAGCTTTTTCACACCCAATCAATGGCTACACGCCATCAAATCAAGTGGTATGCAGGCAATTTTTTGCCCACAAGAAGATGTGGCTAGAAATCTTGGCTTCATATTTCAGAATGACTATGCCGGCGGATTAAAGTTATTTGAAAGCATGAGCGTTCTTTCAAGCATCGTGGATCAACCTAATTTGTTAGAAGTACAAAAGATAACGTATACCTCTGGCACCACCTCAGAGCCAAAAGGTGTTTGCTTGAGCACAGATCAGCAATGGTCTGTGGCGCAATCACTAGAGCAAGCCTTGCATTCGCTTCAAATAAAGAAACATTTGAATGTTTTGCCCTTGTCAGTTCTTTTAGAGAATATTGCTGGGGTGTACACAGCTTTAGCCTGTGGTGCTGAAAACACATGCGTGCCATTGAGCGAAGTTGGCTTGCATGGTTCAAGTCATTTTGATGCAGATGCTTGCATGGCAGCGATTGAGAAATACCAAGCCGAAAGCATCATTCTTTTACCTCAAATGCTTCAAGCCATCGTTACTCGCAGCACCAAGCAAGATCCTCGCTTGAAAAGCTTGAAGTTTGTGGCCGTTGGTGGCGGAAAAACACCCGTTGCTTTGATCAAAACTGCTAAGTCGATGGGCATACCAGTCTACGAAGGTTATGGCTTGTCAGAATGCACATCGGTAGTTGCTTTGAATACACCCCACAATGAAAGAATCGGCAGTGTTGGCAAAGTTCTTGGCAATCGAATCGTTCGTATCTCAAAAGATGGCGAAATTGAGGTCAAGAATATGGACCTTCCCCATTATTTAGAAAACACCGCCGGGCTCACAAGCAATCTTACAAGCACGCCTTCAAGTGCTGAGTGTGAATGGTTGCCCACTGGTGACCTAGGTCATCTTGATGACGATGGCTTCTTGTATTTAGATGGTCGTAAAAAGAATGTACTGATCACCAGCTTTGGTAGAAACATATCTCCAGAATGGCCCGAGTCCTTATTGCTAGGCAGTGGTCTATTTAGACA
>Ga0255134_1000211_pt1 | contig 14816 bp, 9 predicted proteins | sample Law_Law_RepC_8d_FD_188550 | JGI IMG/M metagenome (GOLD analysis project Ga0255134, IMG submission 188550) | Freshwater microbial communities from St. Lawrence River, New York, United States - Law_Law_RepC_8d | ecosystem: Environmental > Aquatic > Freshwater > River | place: USA: New York... | reverse complement strand
AAGATTAAAATAATATAGTTTGCGTATTAATGTCAATATTTTTTCCACTAGATAGTTGTGGTATTTGTTCTAGTCCATTGGCATTTAAAAGTAGTCTCATATTTTCTAGAAGTTTTTTAAAAGTAATAGATGAACCATATTTTTTAATGGTCTGTATAAAGGAGAATGTCATAGCGCCCGTAGCTTGATTATTAATTACGGCGTCGGCACTATATTGTTTATCAGTACACCCGCTGATCATAACAACTTGACCTAATGTATCTGAAATGTTAGGATTGATGATAACATTGTCAAGTTTATCTACATTATATTTAAGGTCTAACATTGTTCCACTAAAACAACTATCAAACAAGGCAAAAAGTTTTACTCCAGGTTTCAAGTTATTTTTAATAATTTTGTTAAGTTCATCGTCTACAATACAACTCTTAATATTTGTAGCATTAATAGGAACAATAACTTCATCTTGTCCATCAAGTTCATCTTTATTTAAATCAGTAGTGTAAGTTCCGTGACCACTATATAAAAAGAAAAGAGAGTCACCGCTTATAGAGTTAGCTAACAACTTAGTAAAAGTATAAATAATATTTTCCTTTGTAGGTTTATTGTTAGTATCATCAGTTAAAAAAACAAAATTATTGAATCCATATTTAGTTTGCAACATATTTTTAATATTTGTGGTATCATTAATACATCCATATAGTTGATTAGATGTATTTCTATAATTAATGCCGATTAAAACAGCATATTTATTAGGAGTTGTTCTTTGAGGTAAAACAGTTAATAGATTGACCGTCTTAATATTGATATCCAATTGTTGTTTTAATTTTAAAATAATAGAATTATATTGTTGGTTTAAAGTATTAATGTTTTTAATTCTAATACTTACCAATTTATTTGATTTTTGAATAGTATTGATGTTGCCTATTAATTGTGTTCTAAGTATTGTCACATAATTATTAAAAGAAACTATGAGTTCATCCGTTTTAGTTTTTTTGTACGCTTCAAGTTGAGGGTCCATATATATATAATATATATACTAAAAACACTTTAAAATCAACAATCAATACAAATAAAAATTAACACCTATTTTAATCGCAAATTAGTGTACACAATTGAATATGTAAAATATTTACAAAAAACCCAACTCATAAAAAAATTGAAGTTTTTTTTCCAAATAAGTAATTCACATACTTAACAAGTAACAAGCAAAAGCTAAAATTTCAAAGATGTTTTCCTACACCGCTTTCATTCCTCGCGTATTCTCCAATATCAAGGAGTCGCGTATCATAAATACATTTGATGCTCTTCAGATTGGTAGCGTCGAACATGTTGATTTGGTTGCCAAGACCAATGCGAAAGGCGAGTCATACAATATGGCATTTGTTCATTTCGCAATGATATACAATACGCCCGCTGCTGAGAACTTTCGTCGTGAATTAGAAGGTCCCGAGAAGAAGACCAAGGTTGCCTATGACGAGCCATGGTTTTGGAATGTTCTCCCATTCGAAGAGAAGGAGAAGAAGGTGATCGAGAAGAAGGAGGCGATCGAGCATGCTATCCCACAACCACCACTACTACCACCATCGCATCATCACATGATGAACAATATGGTGCCAGTGTGGATAATGTCGCCATATGGTCCAGTCTTACAATGGGGATATCCGCAAGAGATGCCTCCTCAACAACAGCAACAGCCAGCTGTAAGACGAATGGTGCCTCATCAAGTTGCGTACGGAAATCGCACAAACGCGCATCGCAATCAGCCTCGCAAGAGAATTAATGCGCCGCGCCTAGAACGCCGCGAAGCGACATATGCCAGAGAGTATGTCAATGTTAGCGTTAATGGCGATTCTGACAAGGAGGAGGGAGAAGAGGAGGAATGAACTGAAACAGTCATTCAAAAATCAAATAAATATTAGTAAGTATTAGAATTAAGGTATTGGTTGTAATTTATAAAAAAATAAAAAGAGGTTTAACCCTTTTTTATTTTTTCATCATTAAATATTTATTCGATTACACCTTTTCACATTTCAAATGCCGATTATTATATATTTGTTTTATTATTTCATCAACCACTTTTTCACCATAACTTTCAATGATTTTTACCATTTTTTGTATTTCTGTTTCAGCATTATTTACTTTATTACTATGAACTCCGTCACAATTCCTTCCACATTTATCGCAGTATTCTGTTTCCATATTATAATAAATTATAACCTTATAATTTTTATATTGTTTTTCTATACATAATTCGGCATTTGAAATGTAAAAAGGTGTAAAATGTTTTATTTGTTAAAATATTCTGTAACTTGATTAATTTTTTATACAACGGGATAAGATGGTTGCATCGCAATACCACATACTCCGGGGTCGTTAGTACTGTCACTGCGACCAATCTTAATGTAACCATTCTCTCCCCAAGAAGTTCCCCAGCTGTTCTTTACTAACCAATACTCAGTTCCAGATTCCTCACCATATCCAGCAATAAGAACACCGTGGTCCAAATTTGTACCACATGCGTCACCAGTAAGAACTCCGCTCTTATAAAGTTGGAATGCCTTGGTATCCGCTTCAATCGCAATTGAAACTGGACCTTTAGACACGGCTTCCTTCAAGGCAACTTGGTTATTCTTGGTAACATCGACACACCCAGAAATCGTGACAACTGCCTCACACTTTTGGCAATCACCACCCTTGGCCGTGTAAGGATAAGCACTTTCCAAACACATGCCATTATCCTTGGCATACTGGAACGCATCATCCATTAATCCTCCATTACATCCGTGATTTCCATACGACTTGGAACAATCAACCAATTGTTGCTCGGATAGACTAACAAGAGTTCCCTTGGAAATAGCCCAAGCACCCTCCATTGCGCCAGTTGCGCTAAATGACCAACACGAACCACACTGTCCTTGATCCTTCACGGGGGTGACTGCGCCATGACTACGCCAATCATAACTAGATGGGACTGTGTTACCAGACGACTTGAAACTGGCACATTCGCTAGAAACTGGACGACCCTTTCTAATTCCGTTAAAACTGGCAAACTCGTAATCGGTTAAATCCGCGAATGGGGTTACTCCAAGTGTGTACGAATGCGTCTGGGCATTATGATCACGAATGAAGTCGAGATTATTTCTGAAAATCTCAAACCTCTTCTCGAACTCTACAAGACTGGAATATGACTTATCAAATCGAGAAATAAACTGCTGGAAACTGGTCCAATGATGCTCAGTAGCATTAAAGGCGGTTACCGCACTCGACAAACATAAGGTAGCAATAATAGTGATCAACTGCATTATATACATATACAGAGGTTTTGTTTTTATATTGTTTCATAAATATTTAACTACATAATAAGTAATATAATTATTTATTATGTACATTAGACCTACCTACATGAAGGCACTATTTTATTTTATTTTATATGGAGAATGTTAATTGGAATTTATCCTTGAATTCTTCTACTGTATAAATGGGAATATTTTTTTGTCGAGCAGCATCTAATTTACCAGTAGTATCGTCTTTATTTTTTACGACGACCGCAAATGTATTCTTGCTAACCGCGGACGTCTCCTTGGCACCAATTGCTTTTAATTCGTCGCTTAAGCCCTTGTTTCGAAATCCGGTTATAATAATCGATTTATCATATAATGGATTCGATACATCTTTGGGTTCTCCTTCTTGCTGCGTTACAGCATCACTGAGCTTGTATTCTAATTTGGCAAGTTTGATAAACTCCATAAATTTGGGAATACCGTTTACAAATCGTTCTGCTGTTTTTTGTTCCACGCCACGAATCGATTTAACGAGTGCCATTTTTTCTTGTTCTGGTAAGGCAGATGTTAATATATCTGGGTACATTGCCAATATAGGTTCTATACGCCTTTCACCAAAACCTCTTCCAAATATATTGGTCACTGCCATTAGTGTCGGCAAAGACGCCTTGCGTATATTATTGTGAATCGAATTATATACTTTTTCAGCCATTTTCTGTTTAAATCCGTCCACCTTTAAAAAATCAGCTTCGCTCATTGCGATTATTTGCGGAACAGTATTATAACCGGTGCTGATTATTTTCTTCACATTACCGGCTCCTAATCCGTCTACTTCTAATCCCTTGAAGAATCCGGTTATATTTTTCTCTATAACGGTTTCATCTTGATCCGCATCTTCCATTATAATATCGATATGTGTATCATTCCACCTATAGGCTACATCTGGCATCTTCGCGGTTGCTGCTGGTTCAATGACATCCATTATATGTGGAATCACATCTCCACTTCGCACTAATTTTACTAATGCTCCAATACCCAATTTATGTTCTTCTACAAATGCCGCATTAAACGCAGTAGCATATTCGATCTTTGCTCCACCTAGTACAACCGGTTCAATTTGAATGCGTGGTTTCAAGTAGCCATCTTTACTGGGCGACCACAATACATTTAATACTTTTGCTTCTGCGATTTGATCAGATAATACCATCTTAAACGCAAACCCATGCTCTGGGTTTTTATCGGTGCGACTATAAATCTTATCATCTGATACAATAACTCCATCAATAGTATATTGATAATTTTCTCTCCAATCAACTAGAATTTGTGATAATAAATTATTATCAATATCATCTCTTACTTCATTTATAACTGTATCTACGCTAGCATTTTCTAATAAATTCATTTGTTCGCTTGGTTTTAATGACGGTACAATGACCTCGTACGCCACAAAATCAACGTCCTTAAATTTGGCTGGTTCAATCTTTTTCTGGTTAACTATTCCGGATACCAAATTTCTGGAATTCGAAAATTCGTTCTTGTATTTGGTTACAAATGTGCTCTTCTTCATGATTAATTCACCTCGTATCGTAATATTTGGTGTAGTTGGTAAGCGGAGATACGGTATTAGATGTGATATGTCTTGTCCGACTGATCCATTGCCTCGCGTATATAATTTCTTTTCACCATTTTCAGTTGAGTACATTGCGCTAATACCATCTAATTTTGCGGATAGAACATATGGGCCCGAATATTTTACCTTCCATTTCGGTAAGGCATTTGTGTCTGGTTTGATTTTATCCATAGAAGGCATATTATAGGGCAATCTCACTTTATTTTTATCTTGAATCGGCGCTCCTATTTGCTGAAGAACTGTGTTTTTGGGGTATTTTATTTCCATGTATTCTTTTATAATATCGAATTGGTTATCTGTCATTAATACATTATTTGAATCATTGTAGTATGCTTTTTGTGCCTCATCTAATATCGTTGCTATTTGTTTTTCATTAAATAATATTAAAGCATCAATGCCATTTTTTTTAAATTCCGCAATGTGTGCCATGTATGTGTCTTTGTCTTGGTCTGCCGACGGCGGCTTTGTCTGCCGACGGCTAACTTGGTCTGGTGATGGTGGTTTGACTGTGTCTGCCGACGGCTTTACTAGTGGTGATGGTGGTTTGACTGTGTCTGCCGACGGCTCTTTGTACCCCGACATCGGCTTAGAAGGAGAAGCTATCGGTCCCTTTTTATCCAATAGTTCAACGGATTTATATCCTTCCCTCATTTTCGGTTCTTTATATTTCATTCCAAGAAATTCGAATATAGATTGTTCTGTCGGAAAATGTACATCAACTGCCTCACCCTTCTTTCCACCCTCCATCTTAGACAACCCATGTTCATTTAATGTGTAGCCCAAATCTAACGCTCGTTGTCTCATTACGGTATTGAAGGCTTTTGACCCAGTAAAGTATAAAGTGGCAAATGCGTATTCTTTCGGATCCGTATACAGAAAATCGATTCTACGAGGAATAGAATTCGGCATTTGTCCAATCGTCAAACTCTTCGTTTTACCTCTTGTCAACACTTCGATGATAACTTTATTCGCAATCAGTTTATCCAAAAATAAATTAAACACCGCAATGTTATTTTGATCGTTTGTTATTATAACATCAATATCTCCCGAGTTTTTCGCTTCTCGTCTGTAGCTTCCAACAATCTCATATTTGCTACTCGCTGGCGCAACTTCTCGGAATATTGTATCAAACATTTTATCAAAGTTGTCGATTTCATCTCTTGGAATACGTTTTTGTAATGGCTCATAATATTTGAGACCTATTTTTTGCGTCTCATTTAAAACAGACTGCTTTTCCCTCAGTTGTTCTATAGTAGTAATTCCACCCTCTATTAATTGTGCCGCCTTTTTAGGTCCGACACCATAGATTTGAGTAAATAAATTAAGCGGGTTTTGTCTTTCTCGTTCTAATATGCGCAATGTTCCAGTCTTTTGAAATTCTTCTAATTTTGCCATGATTGTTTTGCCAATCGCGGGTTTACCTTCTAATTGTTTAACATCGGTAATATCACTCGGAAAATACATGATTGTTTCTGCCGCCTTTTTATATGCTCGTGATTTGAATGGCTCTCCTTGTCGTATCATAATATCGGCCAATTCATCCATTATATCAATTAATTCATTATTCATTACTTTACCTTTTGGTAAAATCTTTAAATCAGTTGATTTCTCTATTTTAGTGGGCGATTTAGATTGTACACGTTCCATCTGGGCTACTAATGGGGACTTGCTCTTACTCTTAGACTTGCTCTTACTCTTAGACTTGCTCTTAGATGGAAATTTATCAACTATTTTCAATTTTCGAGTCTTGGCTAGTGCCTTTTTCTTAGTTCCTTTTTTTAAGTCCTCTGGCGATTTAGATCTACTCTTTGGATTAGCAGATGGTATGATTTTGGATTTTTTCAATGATGTATTCCTTGAATTATTTGTTGAATTATTCCTTGAATTATTTGTTGAATTATTTGTTGGCGTATTTATTACTGGTTCTTTTTGATCAGTACAATATCCATATGTTTTCAATGTTCCTCTTTCAGTTACAGAGGTTGCGCATATCTTTCCCTTTTCACTATCCGCACATTCATTATACTCTTTCCATTGATGTTTAAACGGAAAAATACAATCACCCTCCTTCACTTTTTGATTCTTTTCTATTTTTCCACTATTATTAACATTAATGCCACGCATATATAGATTTTTAAATATTTTATTTTAACTATTAAATAAAATATTCCAATATTGTATATATGGATACTTATATTCAAAATAAAGGACAATATCAAACCAGTGTGAATGGTAATATTATAGATAATACACACTGGAATATGGCATATGATGGTAACGAATTAGATTTAGAAGCAGAGAGAAATGATGAAGCTATATATATGAAATTAAATAATGATGATATTTTAAAATTACTTGAAGTTCCGGCGTATCATAAAACTATTACACAACGGCTAAACGACGATCTAAAATCAAATAATAAGATGGATGTACGCCCTATTATTGTCGAAGAATTAGAAGATATGCTTTCACATAAAGATAAATCATATGACTCTGACTCTAGTAAACATAGCAAATCTGAACATTCAAAAGTATCTAGAAAATCCAAGGCGTCTAGAAAATCAACAAAAAAGAACGGTCTTGGTCGTCGTAGTGGTCCTAATCGTGGCAAACGCTCCTCCTCCTCTACCAAACGCAGAAGTAATAGCAAAAGCAATAAACCTAAACCAGAAGGCCCCAAACCAGATTATCTACAGACGATTTATTAAATTAATAATTTTTTTTGAGTATATCTCTCAAGATAAAATAATCCGTCTCTGAATAGGACCTCGTCTGGCGCCTATGTTTATAATCATCCTTTTGCTCTGGTTCCATTAACTCCATATAACGGCTCGATGCGTAAATTATATTGCGATTTTCAACATCATATACAGATTCGACATGTATATTTTTCTTGTATTTTGCTATTACTTCTTGTAAAAATGTTGTCATTTCTGTAAATCGTTCGTTTTCAAAACAGAATACCACTACCGGTGTCGGTATTTTCCCCCTTACTTTATTGGAAAGCCGTTTACATTCCGTAAATTGAAAATGTTTATCGCACTTATTATTTTCTGCTAGTTCAATCGTTTTTGTTAGCACTTTTGATGTATATGATAGTTGCTTTTGTATCTCATATGATATTTCTATTTCATACCCCATATATGTATATATTCACTAAATATTATTTTTAATATAACATCACTAGATGATGTAGCGCATTTTAAATTGCGATTTCGATGTTATTATATTTATGTAGGCAATAATATAATAAGGTTTTATATATATATTATATGTATTTTTGTATAAATATATAATTTATTAACTAGATAAATTATATATAAATGTCTAATACATCTAATAATTGGAAATCACAAGGAGGGATAAATAGAAGATCTACTAATAATATTTTGAGCAATAGCAAACAGTCAATTAGTAATTTAACGATTCCTCAACATTTCGGTATTAGTAATACGACTATTCAACAACGTGGCGATACACGAAATATTGATGTAGATGCCGGTTCCTTGTATAAAATGACGAAAGATAGTCAGATATATGACAACATGATCGCTTATTATCCATTTAATAATATTGCTTATGATTCATCCACAAAAAATATTTTAGACAACACAATCATATCAAATCAATCTTTAAATAGTGATTTAGTTAATCAGAGTAATTTTAATTTAAATTTGCGAAGTAACCCAAGTAGTATAAATGCTCAACAATACAATCCAATAATTGCTTCTGTACCTACCTACGCACAGAATGCTATTCAATTTAGAAATAGTTCAAAATGTCTAATGACAAATACTTATTTAAATACTATAAATGCCTTTGGACAAGCAGCAAATACTCAATCCATTTCTACTAATTTAACCATTGAAACATTTATTTATATTCCAAATAGCACAACTAATTTTTGTATTTTTGCTCTGGATGATATTAACCAGAGTGGATTGAATCATATTGGTACTGGTAATAGTAATAATGGTAATTGCTTTTATCTTTGGTACAATAAGGGAAGTAGTAATAATAATACCTTAAATAAAGCGCAAATCTATTATCGCAACCAACCGTCCTTTACCAATAGTTATATTACTATTGATATATCATCTAATGATTGTGGCAATATCACACCTAATACATGGCATAAAATTTCGATGGTTTTTGGAGGAAGTTATATTGCCCTTTATATTGATAGTACGCAAACTTTTTATCAGCAAATAACTGGTGGGTCATATATACCAGACAAACCATTCGCTATTAATTTGGCTAAAATTAGCGCAATCGATGTCACTGCGAATGCTGACGGACCAATGCTTCTTGATACTACAATTTCATTGAAAGCCAATACCAAAGAATTTATTGAATATTTGGCAAGTCCTGGTGACGGTCATCAGTATTCCACCAGTAAATTACCTAACTCTGGTTCGAATGAACTCATTTACTTGCTATCAGATGAATATATAATATTTAATGCGCCAGTATCGTGTGAAACTGATGTAAATATAGCGGGAGTTCTTAATAATTATGGAACCAATAATTTATATGCGCAATCTAATTTTTTTGATACGGCGCATTTTTATGGAGATGTTGGTATTGGTACACAACCTCGTGATAGATATACATTTACCATTAGTGGCGATACATATATGACTGGAAAATATCGTTTAATCGGTGACATTAGTCACAATGGTAATATTGATCAGAGTGGTAACAATACACAAACTGGTAATTATCGTTTAATCGGTGACATTAGTCACAATGGTAATATTGATCAGAGTGGTAATTATCATTTAATCGGTGACATTAGTCACAATGGTAATATTGATCAGAGTGGTAATTATCATTTAATAGGTGACATTAGTCACAATGGTAAGATTGATCAGAGTGGTAATTATACACAGACTGGAACATATCGTTTAATTGGCGACATTAGTCACAATGGTAATATTGATCAGAGTGGTAATTATCATTTAATCGGTGACATTAGTCACAATGGTAATATTGATCAGAGTGGTAATTATCATTTAATAGGTAAGATTGATCAGAGTGGTAATTATACACAGACTGGAACATATCGTTTAATTGGCGACATTAGTCACAATGGTAATATTGATCAGAGTGGTAATTATCATTTAATCGGTGACATTAGTCACAATGGTAAGATTGATCAGAGTGGTAATTATACACAAACTGGAATATATCGTTTAATTGGCGACATTAGTCACAATGGTATTCATAAACACAGTGGATCTATGAGTGTAGAAACACTAGATGTAACTGGTAATACTGTTATTATTGGTAATGTCGGTATTGGAACAACTAACCCGACTCATACATTGGATGTCTCTGGCACTGCTACTATTAGCAATGGACTAACGGTATCTGGTGATACTACTATAAATGACAACATGTATGCTTATTTCGTAAATGTGACAACTGATCTATCAGTCAATAATTTGATTGACGCAAGTAGTATTGAAATAGATAATTACGGAATCTTTGGGAAAAATGTTTCTATTGGTTTAGATACCATTTATCCAAATTACGCACTTTATGTAAATGGTAACATTGATGTAAGTGGTGATTTAATATGTACTGGAGACATTAGTCATAACGGTAATTTGAAATTGTCTGGTGGAATTACATTGAATGGTCATTTAACTCATACTGGTAATCATACACATAGTGATGGGAAAATGACGATTGAACAACTAGATGTAACTGAAGATGTTCTTATTCTCGGCACTCTAGATGTTTCTGGTGCTCTAGATGTTTCTGGTGCTGCTACATTTAAAGATTCGGTTAAAGGTGTTACATCATCAAACGTAAATGGACTTGAGTTTGCTACGCTAGACTGGGTTAATAGAACAACTTCAACTACTGCTGCTGGCTGGTCTACAAATAGTACAGACGTATATACTATATATTCCGGTAATGTCGGTATTGGAACAACTATCCCAAGTCATAGATTGGATGTGTCTGGCAGTGCTATTATTCGCAACGGATTAAATGTATCTGGTGGTAATGTCGGTATTGGAACAACTAACCCGACTCATACATTGGATGTTTCTGGCACTGCTACTATTAGCAATGGACTAACGGTATCTGGTGATACTACTATAAATGACAACATGTATGCTTATTTCGTAAATGTGACAACTGATCTATCAGTCAATAATTTGATTGACGCAAGTAGTATTGAAATAGATAATTACGGAATCTTTGGGAAAAATGTTTCTATTGGTTTAGATACCATTTATCCAAACTACGCACTTTATGTAAATGGTAACATTGATGTAAGTGGTGATTTAATATGTACTGGAGACATTAGTCATAACGGTAATTTGGATTTGTCTGGTGGAATTACATTGAATGGTCATTTAACTCATACTGGTGATCATACGCATAGTGGTGGGACAATGAGTATTTCAATATTAAATGTAGATGGTTCTGCTACTATTGGTGGTATTCTAGATGTGTCTAGTAGTATGGCTAAGATTGGTTCTGCTATTATAACTGAAAATGCTACTATTGGCGGCACTCTAGATGTTTCTGGTAGTACTATATTTCGTAGTTCGGTTAAAGGTGTTAAATCATTAGACACATCTGGAAACGCGTTTGCTACGCTAGAATGGGTAAATGATACAATTCTAAGAAATGGTGTACAATGGAGAGATCTAAGTAATAATATTTATAATGTAAATAGTGGCAATGTCGGCATCGGAAAAACGAACCCTCAATATAAACTAGATGTCAGTGGAACTATGAATGTTAGTGCTGATGCTATAATTAATGGTCTCACTGTTGGTAGAGGAGGTAATTCTCAAGATAGTAATAGTTTAGCTGTAGGTAAGGGTTCATTAAGTTTCGCTAGTCCTAGCACTACTGATATGATGAATAATACAGCAATTGGTTCTAATTCATTGAATAAGTTATCAAGTGGAACAGGTAATACTGCGGTTGGTTGCAGTGCTGGTGCCTATGTATCTAGCGGGACCTATAATACTTTCTTAGGTTACAACACCGACTCATTTGGCAACGTTAATTATAGTAGGTCTACCGCGATTGGATATGGTGCATTGATAGATAGCTCCGATCAAATTGTCTTAGGAAAAACTACAGATGTAATCTCTGTCGCACCCACTGTTTATATTCCTGGCCGTGTTGGTATTGGAAATTCGAACACACCACGATATGAATTAGATGTTAGTGGAAATATCATTGCAGGGTCTATGGTTATGGGTGGATTAAATATAGGAAATAATCAATGCTCGCATAGAGCATTTTATCAGTCTACTTCCGAAACAGCAATTAATGGTAGTGGTCCTAGTAATGCACTAGTGCCAATTAATTTCAAAATAAATAATGTACAAAAAGTTAGAATAGACACAAATGGCAATGTCGGTATTGGAACGATTACTCCGCAAACAGCTCTTCATGTTATTGGTACTATTACAGCTACTAATTTCAATGCGACTTCCGATTTGCGCCTCAAAGAAAATATCAATGATTTGAGCAATTCTTTAGAAAAAATATGTGCCATACGAGGTGTCGAATATACTTGGAAAGGGGATGATGCGAAGAAGTTACAGTCTGGTGTCATTGCTCAAGAAGTGAATATGATTATTCCAGAAGCGGTGAATACTGAAAATGAAGAGCAATATTCAGTGGATTATAATGCGATTATTGGTCATTTAATTGAAGCCGTCAAATCGTTGAAACAAGAGGTCGATGATTTAAAGGGACAGTTGAAAAAATAAATTGATATAATAAATGGAGTTGAATGTGGGATGGTTTATTAAATCAGCAAATAGATATATTTTTATAAAGATAATTATAAAAATATAAATGGAAGTTGCTATTCATGTATAAAGCGATGGTTAAAGAACCAAATGAAGATATAACAATAGCCAAAAATACAATTAATCATATGAATAATTGGAATATACAAGTCGATGACCAATATGATGAGAAGATTCGAGAAGATATTGATCTTACATTTATTCAAAAGGATACAATGTTGCTCGATTTGACAAAATCAAATTATTCACTAGTTGAAAAATACGTATATGATAGTGCCATGTTTCACTTTGCTAGATTGAATATTTCTGACATGGAAAATCACTTTGTTGAATTTTGGTGTAAGTCAAAGTTTGACACCCATACTTTACATATAGATTGTGATGAAAAGTTAAAAAAAACAAGTGGTAAATACGAATATCCATTGTTATCATGTATGACTTATTTTAATGATGTACCTAATAGTCCCACCATTATAACCAATGTTGATTTGGAATGTTACAAATACAAGGAATTTGAGGAGCAAACAGAGATTGTATTATCAATACCTATACGCAATAAACAAATCACATTTGATGGTCATTTTTATCACGGCATTACAACATTGTCTGAAGTAGATACTGGTGCTGATGCCGATAGGTCAGATGAACGCTATATACTAGCAATTAATTTATGGAATAAAAAACCAATTGATGTTGAATATTATCTGCCTAACGAACATGGTAGAAACATGAGTAGTGATGATACTTCGTTTCATAGGGATGTCCGATTGATTAATATATTTGCGCCCGAGACTAATAAAGGTTCTATCAATGTATCGAATGACATTATCAATTACAACCTATTTAATGATATTTTATACAATAAAAAAAAGGAAGCATGTCATATATTTAATGAACTTATTCAAAAATATCGCCTAGATAATACTGCCGAAAACAATATCGAAAATATAACTACATTTAAATTTGTTTTGGACAATTCTATTAAAGAGAAACAGAAACAGATGGAATTGAAAAATAAATATGGGGATATTATAGACGATTTTAAAGCAATCGTTGATAAAACCATTGATTTAAAATATAATCGTTTTTTACAGCGATTTACTTATCCTAATACATATTCAAATGATATATGTAATTATATTGTTGGCGAATGCGAACGATATGCGAGTAAGAATGGTGGGTGGATGGTGGATAGACATACAAAGTATCCTACGACGGATCTACCTGTAGATAAAATTCCGTCTATCTTCGGACTCGTATTAGAAACATTAAAAACAATTACTAGTCGCGTTATCTCTTCCTACGGACTTCATGATAAAATGATTATTAATGTTAAAGATCTATTTGTTGTAAAATATTCTCATGAGGCGCAAAATCAGTTAGAAATGCACTGTGATGATTCGTTTCTTTCCTTCAGTATTTTGTTAAATGATAATAGCGAATTTGAAGGTGGTGGAACGTATTTCGACGATGGATTAACTTGCCGTTTGAATAAAGGGGAAATGTTATTACATAGCAGTCAAATTAAACATAGTGGACTTCCTATTACAAAAGGAAAACGATATTTATTAGTGGGGTTTTTGAATATTGATATGTAACTAATCGTATAACCAAACAATTACAGCATACCCATCTTGGCCCCAGCCTCCCGCGTTGCCAGGTTGGGACGCATTAACTCCACCATTTCCACTATATCCAGCAGTTTGTTGGCTTACATAATTCGGATTCCAGTTAGTTGAATTAAATATATAGTTGCCTCCCGAATTGCCATTACCACCATTATTTGATTCATTCGCGTAAAAATTTGACCAGTATGCGTATCCGCCCCGACCACCATTACCAGGAAGACCACCATTAGAAATAGCAAAGACTGTACCATTTGCGTCGTGTAACGTGGTAGGTTGACCACCACTCCCAAAAACACCACCATCGCCGTAGACACTGGTGCCACTAGTGTTATTTCTACTAAATGGCCCACCAGCACCACCAGCACCACCACTACCAACTTCAATTTTAATACTTGATTGATATATATAATCTGTGCCCTCTATTGGATTGCTCACACCCCCATGTCCACCAGCACCACCATTTCCTTGAACACCACTATTATTC
>Ga0255134_1000200_pt1 | contig 15035 bp, 11 predicted proteins | sample Law_Law_RepC_8d_FD_188550 | JGI IMG/M metagenome (GOLD analysis project Ga0255134, IMG submission 188550) | Freshwater microbial communities from St. Lawrence River, New York, United States - Law_Law_RepC_8d | ecosystem: Environmental > Aquatic > Freshwater > River | place: USA: New York... | reverse complement strand
TATTCTACTTACTAACATTCCGATCGCCACATTAAAAACATACAGTCAATGGAATGTGGTATATGATAATATTGTGCGAATTAAATCGGTCGATATTAAACAATATAGCGGTATCTCGTCAAAGGCCAAATTTAAACATATGGATATTCTTGATAAAGTTAAATAGATAGTTGAAATAATAGTTTATGTTAAAAAATAATTAAACATTTTTTCTATTACATAAGTATATAATGAGCTCGTCCGAACAAATTGAAACATCTGATACAGATAACATGGAATTGGAAATGGAGGGTGGATTGAAATTGGAATATGAAATAAAAGACAGTGAATTTACAATTGATATTGACGCAAAAAACGATATTGACAGTATGCTCAATAGCGAAGGTTTTTTTTCTGATTTTAAAGAACAATTTGATATATTTGACCACGATAATATGACCGCATTACATGTGGATTATTTTGAAAATTATAATTTAAAAATGTTATATCATATCGCAAATTATTATAATATTCCAAAGAAGAAGCTTAGGAAAGAAGAACTAATTCAATTAATTATTTTATTTGAAAATGATCCAGATAATACCATTGCTGTTTACAATAGAAAACGATTTTGGCATTATTTACACGAGCTTAAAACAGACCAATACTTTGGGAAATTTGTTATATTTAATTAGATTGATGTAATGACACTTATACTTTTGGGCAAATATTAGATAAACTATATTTAACGGATAAAAATATAAATACGTAATATATAATTACTATAATGGTGAATTCTATATTAAATTCAGATATAAACTATCCGGAATTAAAAAAATTGGACTCAGAAGATAAAAGCTTTGATGCGTCTATGTATGAAGTAAACATTTTAGGCGTCGATGTTGTCATTGCTTTAGGTCAAGCAAAATATGTTTTTATAGATGATAATATCATTTATTATCCTATTTATCTAGTTAAGGACGACAAAGTATCGAAGCAAATTGGCGTTTATGAAATTATGTCGGAACAATTACCGAATATTGTAGATGAAGATGGTGATGTTGATTTAACAAAAATTGATGAACCACTTTTATATAAATTTGCCACAAATGAATTGCTTAAGGATGCCGACAAATCGCCAAAAATTGAGAGTAAAAAGGCAGTAGTAGACAAAGAAGACCAAGAAGATAATGATGAGCCTTCGGCAGAAAAAGAAGAAGAGCCGTCGGCAGACCAAGATAAAGCAAAGGAGCCTTCGGCAGAAACGTTAGACACGGCAGACATGGCACAAATGGAACTTGAACGCGACGCATATAAAATGGATAAAGAGCAACCATGGATTCAAGAGTTTTTGAAAAGTAACGAATACCAATTAATCGACAATGAAGGCGGAGGAGAATGCTTGTTTGCCGTCATTCGCGATTCATTTAAATCTATTGATAAAGATACAAGTATCATGGAATTACGAAAAAAACTATCCGATGAAGTTACTCCGGATATATATGAAAATTATAAGGATAAATATAAAATGTTTGTTAATACAGTCCAAACCGGAGAAACTGAATTAAAAGAACTCAGTAAACTGAATAACGAATTAAGAGATAGATTGCGAAATGCCAAAGAAAGGTCTGAACAACAACTCATCGTTGAAAGCGCCAAAGAGGTTGCTACAAAATACAAACGATTAAAATCAGAGATAAAAATATCAAAAGAATTGATGGCTGAATTTAAATTTATGAAAAAGGTTCACTCTATAGAAGACCTTAAAAAGGTAATTAAAACATGTGATTTCTGGGCAGATACATGGGCGATATCTACATTAGAGCGCATATTAAACATTAAATTGGTGATATTTTCTAGTGAAGCATGGAAGGCGGGTGATGTCAATAATGTTTTACAATGTGGCCAATTAAATGACAAAATATTGGAAGAGCTCGGTGTGTTTGAACCTCAATATTACATGTTATTAGATTATACGGGCACACATTATAAATTAATCACATATAAATACCATCGCTTGTTTAATTTTAATCAGATACCATATTCTATTAAATTGGATATTGCTAAGAATTGCTTACAAGGCTCGTCTGGCCCCTATAAAATTATTCCGCAATTTAAGATGTTTAACGAAGAACTTGGTATTGAAGAACCGGTTCAATTGGATGTGGATGTAATTGCGGAAAAGGAAAATACATTATACGACGGTACAATCGTGTTCCAATTTTATAATCGATCAAACGATAAACCACTCCCCGGAAAAGGAAATGGTGAACAAATACCATTAGAATTAGTAAAGGATTTTTCACAATTAGCCGAAATAAGTGAATGGAGACGAAAATTAGACAATGAATATACATCGCCTTTTGAAGCGGATGGTCATAAGTGGAAAACAGTAGAGCATTTTTACCAAGGGAATAAATTCAAAAATACAAATAAGGAATTTTATCTATTATTCACACAAGGTAGCGGTTCCAAGATTTCAGATGATGTAGAACTAGCCAAAATGGCCGGGTCAAAATCGGGTAAGCACAAGAGTGAGTTATTGCGATCCAAAGACATTAAAATAGACCCCACATTTTATGGTGGAAATGAAGAGAATGTATTAGAGCGAGGAATATATGCCAAATTTAGTCAAGATAAAACGGATTTAAAATCTGCACTATTGAACACTAAAAAGGCAAAATTACAGCATTATAAAAAGGGGATGGAACCGGAGATAGCAAATGCGCTCATGTTGGTTCGAAGCAAACTAAGTGCTGAATGAAGTCCATTGTAAATAAAACCATTGTAAATAATATGTTGAAATATAATTAATTTAAACCTATTAATATAATAGAATACAATATATGACGGATTATATAAATACAAAAATAAAAGGCCTCAAATATGGCTATTTAATGAATGATAGTTCATCAGATAAAATAATTTCTACATTATATTCGTATCTAGTCGAAGCAGACGAGTATATTTCAAGAAAAATAACAGACAAGTGTTTTAATTACACTTTATCCAAAATTCATTCTTTGAAACAAATTCCCAAGCCAAATATGGGTGGAAGCTATTTTTTTCCAAAGCATATTCAGCAATATATTGACGACAATGCCACATATAATCTTCAATTTACATGTAAAATTAAAAATAGGGATATTACAATTCACTTCGTGATAACATCTGAATTGACACCAGACGAAGTGATTTTATTACATAAATATGTTCATATGATGTACATGTGGTTGTATATATTGGATGAGTATTCTAGTAAACAATGTTCAAAATCAGTGTCAGTTTTTATATACTTTACACCATTCGAAAAACAATTACCGAATAATCAACTCATTGTTTTAGACACGGAACATGTAAATACCGCATACACGACGGGCTGTAAAGAAAGCACTGAAATCGTATTGTATCGAAGCGAAGAATGGTTCAAGGTTTTTATCCACGAAACATTCCATAATTTCGGACTCGATTTCTCTAGCATGAATCTACAAATTGTCAATAAAAAAATGAAGGAAATATTTAATGTGAATATCGAGTTTAATTTGTATGAAAGTTATTGCGAATTTTGGGCGCGAATTATAAATACAATGATGTATACATATCAAGCGATTAAATTAAACCAAACTCTATCGGTTGGTGCTTTTAAAAATTCGTTCAAAGAAAATATGGAAAAGGAGTGCTTACATTCGCTATTTCAAGCATTGAAAATATTACATTTCATGGATTTAAAATATAAATTAATTACGGAGAAGACTGACGAAAATATTGGCATATGTAATTATTTATACAAGGAAAAAACATCGGTCTTTAGTTATTACATAATTACTAGTTTGCTGATAAATAATTATATCGACTTTTTAGGATGGTGTTCTAAAAACAATAACCTTTTACTCCAATTCAAGCAGACACCTGGTAATCTTGAGTCGTATATAGAATTTATATATAACTGTTGTACGAATTCGAATATAAAGAAGAATATATCTGCTATTGAAAAAATGTTTACAAGTGATGGATATATTATGTCGCGTAATCTGAGAATGACATCGGTAGAATTGAAGGATGTCGTATCAAAATAATGGATTAGGATTAGGACTAAGATGGGTTGATTATGATTATACCTATCATTACATCAGCGCAGTCAATATGTAATAAAATTGAATATGTAATAACATTCATATTAATGATACAACTAAAAATAAAATGGGTATTAAACATTTAAATAAGTATATACAGAGTAATTGTAGTAAATCAATAAAGCAGATTAGTTTGAATGATTTGCGGAATAAAAAAATTGTAATTGATACAAGTATTTATTTGTATCGATTTTTGGGAGAGAATGCGCTATTAGAAAACTTTTATTTGATGATTTCCATCTTTCGTGAATATAATATTATCCCCTTATTTGTGTTTGACGGTAAGCCTCCAAAAGAGAAGCACGATCTTTTACAAAAGAGAAAGGGTGATAAGCGTTGTGCCGAACTGAAATATAAACAGATGGAACATGAAATGAATGATCGTGTAGGTGATATGGATGAAGACGAAAAAAAAGAAATGACTGAAAATATGGAACTATTAAAAAAGGAGTTTATTCGTGTTCATCATACCGATATTGAAAATGTAAAACTCTTGATTCAAGCGTATGGTGTTTCATATATTGATGCTCCCGGAGAAGCCGACAAATTATGTGCCAAGATGGTATGTAAAAATAAGGCGTATGCGTGTTTAAGTGAAGACATGGACCTATTTGTATATGGGTGTAGTCGAGTATTGCGATATTTAAGTTTGCTGAAGAAGACTGTCATTATGTATGACACGAAGAGCATGTTGACCGAATTGGAATTAACTTTGGATGAATTTAGAAGCATTTGTATCGTGTCTGGAACCGATTATAATATGGATGATAGTTGCGAGAATAAAAATATCGACTTGTTAAAAACATTGACCTATTTTAAAAAATATAAGAAAAGCGATAAGATGGATTTTTATGAATGGTTGGAAGAAAATACGGATCATATTAAAAATACAATTGATTTGTACAACATTCAATCATTGTTTAATTTGACGGATATGCCGGAATATAGGCAATACGAAAACCTTAAAATTATTAATGGACCTATAAATGATAGTAATTTAAAACTTATTATGGAAAAGGAGGATTTTATATTTGCTAATTAGAAAACCCTAAATTGATACTATCCGGTTCGTATTTAGTAACTAATACCTTTTTTTAATCTTATTATATATATAATTACAGTCTATGGCTTCTATATTAACTCCTACTATATTAACTGTGAAATCATCTGATAATACAAATGTTGCTATAACTAGTATAAATGAATCGATCGATCGCATAGACAAATTACTTACTGCTGCGTTTGTAGGGTACTCTAATAGTAAAACGGTTAATATTAAACAATTATTACAACTTGCTGCTTTATTCGATACTCTACACGATTTCGGAAAATATTCAACATGTTATGATACACTTAGTGGCGCGCGAGGAGAACTTAATATCGCACAATATAGAATTTTAAGAATGAGATTTTCAGCATTATCCAAAATAGTATTTGGTATTGGTAGTGATAAACTATCAAGAGGATATGGTAGTTTACGAACACCGGCGCAAGTTTATACAAGCGCATTAACCGCAAAAACATTAGAAGCCGATTTTTTGGAATTCGCTAAACGATACAGAACGGCTGCTAGCAGTGGCACATTTATTTCCAGTAATAAAGGGAGTGATTATGGTAGTATTATGACAAAATTAAAAGACAATGGTTATGGTACAAGTGGAAAGGTTTGTTTATTAGTAGACACGCAAAAAATGTTATATAAATGGTCTACATTCTCAGATTATTGTATTGTTGCTATATTGCGTGAATCTGTATACGATGCTGCTGGAAAATTGGGTATTGATGATACTACTGGTAAAAATGTACATGTAGAAACGTTCAGATCCGTCAATGGTGGACAATTTTCGACTACTCCTTATACATATAGGTCTGAAGACGATTCTAATGATTTTGTTGGTAATATACCAGTATCACTCGGGCCTATAGCGGCGACTGATAATTATAATATACAAGCTACAATAGGAACTACACGTATACAGGTACAAGGGAATTCGGGAGCAAAACATCCAAATAGTATTTTAATGTTAAATAAAAATATTGATGGCGCTGCTAACGCTACTTGTGCAACAACTGTTGGTACTCTTATTAATCCAAACAGTACAAGTGTAACTAGTCCATATAATGGGTATGTTAACAATGATAAAAATAGTGCTGTTGACGGTACTGGTTGCCTTAGTTTTTCTAGTAATAACGCCAATTTCACACAAAAACGAACTGGTGATGGAAATCAAGCATGTATATGTAAACGAATAAATACTGGTAAAGTACAAATTACAGCTATAAATAAGGATAAGAAACCTATAACTATACAAAAAATAGTATTGGTAACAATTGACCGAATGTTATACGCGATTGCGCTACTACTGAATATACCGGTTATATATGAACATCCTACTGAAGGAGCTGCTTATATACCAAATGCTAATACTTATCTTGTTATGGGTGGAGGTAATAGTGGTATGAATGATATACAGCCTAATCAATTAAATATTCCAAAGACGCCTACAATATATCAACGAGGTGGTGCTAATCTTAAATTAGATACAAATGGTAGTATAAGTGACGATGAAGCAAAATATATCTTAGAAAATCCAGTCTATATGTTAGCACTTACTCCATTTATTCATAAGGGAGCTTACGATGATTCGAGGAGTAATTTTAAAACGGCGATTGAATCAATATTAGCAATGGATTATACTACATTTATTAATTCAACACCCAGCTATATTACTAGTGGACCAGCATATACTACATATTTACGAAATCTAATTACTACTACAACTAGTATGGATACTTTGATTGGACCAGAATCTACTCATTACGATGCTGACAATACTGATATAAAAATAATAGAATTATCTTCAGGTGAATATACATTAATTTATAAGTACGCTGCTGCAGATAATGCTGATAATACTAGAAATTTGTATATAATGAAACGCACTGACGCTAGTATACATACAGTTGCTCCAACTACTGCTAGCGCATTTGGACCAACCAAAATAACGGAGTTATTTAGTGGGGGTATATCAATATATAGCGACTCTAGCGACTCTAGCGACTCTAGCGACTCTAGCGACTCTAGCGACTCTAGCGACTCTAGCGACTCTAGCGACTCTAGCGACTCTAGCGACTCTAGTGAAAAGATTGAAGAGATGTTAGGAGAACTTCTTGCCGCTAAATTAGTAGAAGGTGGCTTATCTCTTAAAAGCAAAATAATCTTCTGGACTTTACTAGCAGGAACAGCAGCAATAGCAGTAAGTAAATCTTCTATTGGTAGTAGTATATATCAATTCTTCGATAGTAGTAAGCCGGATGACAATAAACCCAAACTTGGTGGAAAAGTAAGTTCGTTGTCGGATAAATCCGAATCTAGTTCTTCTCTCAATAACTCAATAATAAATAGTTCTGGAGAAGATACTCCCCCAGATAACTCATTAACCGATGATGATAGTAAGAAAAAGAGCTCGGAAAATGGATCGGAACAGAGTTCAGAACAAAGTTTGGATGTAGATGCGATAGATGATACTTCTAGTAGCATGACATCTATGGGTGATTCAGTCGAATCGGAATCTGAAATAATGCCAGAAAAATTCCCATTGTTAACACAAAACAATAATTATTATGCAGTAGCTTTTAATTATACACAAACTCATAAAATCATACGCGAGCATGGTGTAAATCTACCATTCTATAATGATTTATGTAATGTGTTTACAATGTTTTCTTATTTATGGTTATTTAACAAATATGTGGTGAATGTGTGTATAGACGATGAAGAAACTGCTATAGCATATGATGAATTATCTGTTAAAGGTGACGCACGAACTGTCTTAATTCCGACACATAAATCTTTATATTTATTATTCAATAAAATGGCGGATATTATTAAGAAGGAGGGGACATTACCATTCTTATTAACTGATCTAGAACAAGTTTTATTTGACGAAAAAGATTACATGTATTTTCAATTACAGCAAATAAAACGATATGTTCTACGAGATGATTTTATAGAAGTTGTTGAGGAAAAGGTAGATGAACCGACAGTAAGCGAAGCAAAAGTAGATGAACCACCAGTAAGCGAAGCAAAAGTAGATGAACCATCGGTAGATGAAGCGAAAGTAGATGAACCACCAGTAAGCGAAGCAAAAGTAGATGAACCATCAGTAGATGAACCGCCGGTAGGCAAAGAAAAAGTAGATGAACCACCGGTAGGCAAAGAAAAAGTAGATGAACCGCCGGTAGGCAAAGAAATAATATTAAAGTTCATTAAAGAAGCCAATGATGAAGAGCAAACTGTAAATACTGAATTATCTAGATTATCAGAAACGGATAAGTTTGACGATTTATTAAAGTATGCTATAGATCGCAACTTAACTAGATATGGAATGTTTTATATGTATAATGACTATTTAACTTATATAAGCACCTTATCTATCAAGAAGTCTACACCGAATGAAACGACTGAATCGTCTAGTGTTGATGATAAAAGTGGTGAATCTATTGTATCACAAGAACAGACAGAACAACCAGAATCGTCTGAAGAACAGCAAGAAGAACAAAAGCCATCATATGGTGGAATACAGAAAAGAAAGGCTAGTAAAATTAATAGAAAGGCAAAGGTACATCGCGTAACTAAGAACAAGCGAAAAGTATCTGAATCTCGTAAATCAAAAAATAAACAGCGATCTAAGCGAAAACTACTTGCTAAGAAAAAGCGCGGTACACGAAAAAATAATCGCAAGAATCGCAAATAAGTATTGTTGATTCAATAAAATAAATAATATTTATGGTTGTATAAATATTATTATAATTCAATTATATGCTCCTACGCACACAATCACTGTTTTATTTTTTATTTAAAATTAAAATTAATTTAAGCAGTGGAAGAGGCAGCCTTGTCAGCGGCCTTGGCGAAGTGAGGAGACATGTAACGCTGGAGGTTGAAGTAGGTGAGCTCATCGCCCTTCTTGAGCTTGAGAAGACCAGTGAGCTTCTTGTCAGCAATGATCTTGCGACCATTCTCCTTGTCTTGGAGCTTGTGCTCACGGATGTAAGCGTTGATCTCACGAGTTACCTCAGTGCGAGCCATCTCAGTGCCCTCGGGCTTACCAAGGAAACTGGCAAGCTCGTTGGAGATAAGAGTGGGCTTAACGAATCCAGAAGGAGCACGGTTGCCAGACTTTCTCTTGCGCTTCTGGCTGACCTTGGAAGCCGCCTTAAGATCACGGCTCACTTGGCGCTCAATGTTGCGGAACTCAGTACGAAGAGCAGACATCTGGGCGCTTACGGACTGGAGCTTTGCCATGAAATCGGAGAACTGGCTGAAAACAGAGGTGGTTGCCTCAGCAGAGGGCTCCTCAGCGGGAGCAGCAGCAGCCTCTACCACGGGGGTAGGGGCGGGAGCGGGCGCAGCCTCAATAACAGGTGCTGCGGAAGCCTTGGTAGACTTAGATGCGGTAGTCTTAGGAGTAGTCGTGGTAGTAGTCTTAGTTGCCTTTGCCATTATACACTAGATAGATATATCTTTTTAAGCCATTTAACGCAATATATATATTAAATATTTATGATTGGTTACCATCATAAATATTCCTAAATAAATAACTTTTTTAACATACTATTTTTTATAAAAACGCAATATTTTAATGGGCGACGGATTGAAAAAGCCACGGTAAAGCACTTCTGGCAGTTTCACTTACTAAAGTTAATGCTGCTAAAACATAATATGCTCCTAAAGAACGATTTTCTTGTGTATGACCGGACTTCACCAAATATTCAATTATTTTTACTGCTTGTTTTTGTAAATATTCGTCCGATTGGTGTTGCGCTAAATGTAAATTCATTCCCGCAAATGGATTTCCATGTGGTGGTACAATTTCTCTCATCGTGTCCAATGATAGTTGTGCTCTATAATGCCAAATATCATATACTTCGCGTATAAATAATACTGTCATATGTCTAGACAGACTAGAAAACCATGTGCTATCAGCGTAATTTCCCAATTCGTTGATATATTGGAATAAATCAATAATTTTCATTTCTAATTGTTTCTTAGGATCTATATATTCCTCAACCTCTTCGACAATATGTTCTATCTTGTTTACATTTGCTAAACGAAGATATCGAGAGAAATTACCATGTAATTCTACCTCTATTGGCTCACGATTATATGGATTTAATGGGATTTTATTTCGTTGAATATCATTTTTTGATTGTTTACACAATAATCCGAATAGAGATGTGATGTCGCATCCATAAATATTGTTATTATTATCGGAAAAACTAAAGAATTGATTATACGGAATTTCTTTTAAGGGCTCCAATGTGGCAAAATCAGTGTCGTTTATACAACGTTCACGATTATAAAATGCTGGACCAGCCAAATGTATATATTGGCGAAGTAAATATCCTCTCATAAGAGATTGAATTTTAATTGCGTAGAGAGAATCTTTCAAATAATTATAAAGACGATTCACCAATTCATTTTTATTTCCAGTCTTTTTTAATTTGTAAAACCCACACATATCCTTTAATTGTGATATGTTATATTGAATAACATGAACTGATTCGTATTCTGCCATAGTTAATATGCGAAACTCGTCATCACTAACTTTGATTTTCTTTGTCTTACTTTTATTCGCCTTATTTTTAATTGAACATTTATTATCCAAAATATTTTTGCTCAAATCGGTATTATATGCTTTATTTTTTAAATACATATCAGTCATTAATATATTTGCCATTATTAACATATGATTAGATATATTTATATGGTTATTTTCTTAATTTCTCTCTAGTGAGTCTATTTACCTTCTAGTATGATTCTATTTTTCCTTGTAACATTTTTATTTTCTTTGTATCCAAGATTATTCGTATGTAAATGAACAATAAATGTCGAATATGACTGCTTACATTCGGATACTTTTAATTAAATTAAAAACAAATATATTCTACATCTATGTAGAGGTGAATTTAATTTGATTTCTTTTTAATTATAAAAAAAAATTGATTTAAAGATTGAAGTAGTATATAGATTACATACACAGATGACAATGAGTGCTAAGACAATTCTATCCGGTGCCGATTTCGCCCCCTCTACTGATATTAAATACTCCAAGCCTAAGGTTGACGCCAGAGGTAGCAAGAGTGTTGGTATTCTAAATGCGGGTTCTAATAGTGCTACTTACATTTCCACCCCGCTTATGTTGACATGGGGTGTGAATGAGTATGTAGATGATAAGAGTGGCAAGGTTTCATACGATTTGGCTCTTCAGTTTCCAAGTGAGGAGTACGCTAAGGACGATACTACGAATTTTATGAATAATATGATCGAGTTGGAGAATAAGATTAAGGCTGATGCGATTACGAATGCCAAGGAGTGGTTTGGCAAGAATAAGATGAGTGAGGATGCTATTGATGCGTTGTGGACGCCTATGCTCAAGTATCCCAAGGACAAGAATTCTGGTGAGTCTGATACCAATCGTGCTCCCACTCTAAAGGTAAAGATCCCATACTGGGAAGGCGAGTGGAAGACTGAGCTATATGATGTCAATCAGCGCGCGATTTTCCCAGACCCAGATAATAGCGCGGCGACTCCTAAGGATCTTATTGCCAAGGGAACTCATGTAGCAGTTGTATTGCTATGTGGTGGAATCTGGTTTGCGAATGGTAAGTTTGGCGTTACTTGGAAGTTGTTCCAAGGTGTAGTCAAGCCCAAGGCAACTATGCGCGGCACTTGCCATATTCAGCTATCCTCCGAAGACAAGGAGCGTATTGTAAAGCAAAAGGTTGATGAGGATGACGAGGCAGTAGACGATGAGCATTTCGATGAGCCAGCATCTACCGCAGTCGATGACTCTGATGAAGAGGCTGTTGTCGTTAAGGCCGAGGTAGCAGCAGTTGTTGCTAAGGAGGTTGCTCCAGAGCCAGTCAAGAAGATTGTCAAGAAGGTTATTAAGAAGAAGGAGTAAACACACTAAAATCAATAAACACACTAATCAAACACACTAATCAAACACACTAATCAAACACACTAATCAAACAAAAATAAACACTAGCTAGATCTTTTAATGTAATTAATTAAACATTTTTTTAATTACATTAGTGTAGAATACTTATTCGTATCATTTTCTCTTTTGTCTGTGTAAACTATACTTAAAAATAATTACTTAATATATTGTTGCTTTGCTTCATTGTCCAAGTATACATTTTTACTTATTGCTCTAATAATTTTGCTGGTTTCTTTTTCATCATTTTCAATATCAGTCATAGAATGGCATATTAAAGTTGTTAATTTTGTTTGTATATTATCATCTGTTTCCCATCCTTCATTCACATCTTTCCATTCACTTATCATAGTTCGTTGTTTTCTAGCTAACTGTTTTATTCCAAATAATATTTTCAACAATTCGGTATCTTTCTCCCAATTATTCGCTTCTTTCACATAGAGGGTTTTTCTAGTGGCATCAGTACAGTGAATTGGTCTTTCTAATATATCTAATTGGCTGAGTCCATTAGTTATCATATTTGTTAATGTCTTTGTAAGGCCATTTTCTATGGTATTATCATATGTTTCTGCTGTAATAGGCAAAGAATCGATAAAATCAGATAAATTCATTGCGTTCTTACAATGCTCATTCAAAAACATTTGAATATTAAACTGATTATTTGTAGTATTGTTATTTGTAATATTGTTATGTGAGTTGTTACCTAACTTAGGCATTATTTCCATCATTTTTTCCATCACATCTTGATTCTTCAAAAGCAATTTTATTAATAATTCTTTATCAATCTCATTTGACGAATGTATTACATTAGATACAGTTGATATAGTAGGTGGCGGATTAGTTTGTATAATGTTATTCGATTGATTTACTGAACAATTCTTTTTGTGTCGCCATAAACCACTTCTATCTTCATACTCTTTATTACAATAATCACATACATACGCGCTTTGGCATTTTTCGGCATTTTTCGGCATTTTTTGTCTAGTTTGGTGTTTCAGTGTCAATAAATGTTTATTCCAATTACTTTCTTTACTACATTTAAAGTCACAACTTTCACAACAGTATTTTTCGGCTATTTTTTGCGAGATTGTTGTTGCTGATTGATGTTTTCCAGTAAATAAATGATTAGTATAATCAATATTGTTACAGCATGTATAGTCACATAATTCACAATAATATGTTTCGGCATTTTTCGGCATTTTTGATTTTTTTTGATGTTTCAGTGTCAATAAATGCTTGGTGTAATCACTATCTTTATAGCATATATAATCACATAAAATACATCGGTATTGTTTGGCGAGTTTTGGCGAGTTTATTGTTGCCATGCGTTGCTTAATATAGCAACAGATAAAATGCCTAAATCATTTCACATAAATATATAAAAATTTTGTCATAACAAATATTTTCATCCAAAAATAAAATTGTGAGCATTATGGTCTAAAACACATTTTTCATGATTTTCCAATTCACAAACCAAAAAATAAAAAAACACACATAAAAACCTTGTGTAATTTTTTAAAATCCAAAATCAATTTGGAAATTTTGTAAAAAGTCATTTTACTACATATATCAAAAACATATCGATTATTTTCTCTCTAAAAGATTCCCTTCATATGTAGGTAGTCCACTACATGGCCTACATGATTTTCTCAATGGATGTTATTTTTGAAAATCGTGTAGAGCAGTTTACCTACATGAAAAACATGTCCCGAAAACGCGAAATTCAAAAAGTAAAAACTCGGTGGTTGTTTTTTGGGGATGTTTCAATGATAAATGGGCCTATGTGTGTTTTGATATTACATAATACATAAATAGTTACTTGATATATTGTTGCTTCGCATCATTGTCCAAGTATACATTTTTACTTATTGCCCTTATAATTTTGCTGGTTTCCTTTTCATCATTTTCAATATCCGTCATAGAATGGCATATTAAAGTTGTTAGTTTCGTTTGTATATTATCATCTTTTTCCCATCCTTCATTCACATCTTTCCATTCGCTTATCATAGTTCTTTGCTTTCTAGCCAATTGCCTAATGCCTAAAAGTATTCGCAATAATTCTGTATCTTTTTCCCAATTATTTGCTTCTTTCACGTAAAGTGTTTTTCTAGTTGCATCAGTACAGTGAATTGGTCGTTCCAATATATCCAACTGACTCAAACCATTGGTTATCATATTTGTGAGTGTCTTGGTTAAGCCATTTTGTATGGTGCTATCATAGGTTGCTGCCGTTATAGGCAAAGAATCTATAAAATCTGTTAGGTTCATCGCATTCTTACAATGTTCATTCAAAAACATTTGAATATTAAACTGATTATTTGTAGTATTGTTATTTGTGATATTGTTATGTGAGTTGTTACCTAACTTAGGCATTATTTCCATCATTTTTTCCATAACATCTTGATTCTTCAAGAGCACTCCTTCCATAATATCCTGGTTTTTCAAAAGCAATTTTATTAACAATTCTTTATCTAGTTGAAATTCACCTAATTTATCATCATTTTTATATGTTTTTTCTTCTGTTTCTTCTACGAAGGTACACGTCTTTTTGTTTTTGTGTATCGATAATCCCTGACGATATTTATATTTTTTTCCACATAAACATATATATCCGTTTGAGTTTTCTGCGTCATTATTTGTCATCATTTTATGTTTTCTAGTAGACAAATGTCGCGTATAATCTTGTTTATTAGAGCATACAAACTCACATAAATCACAAGAAAATTTCAAGAGTTTTTTAGAGTTTTTTTCGTCATTAAATGTCATTATTTTACTTCTATATTATAATGACATAAAAAACTCCTAAATCATTTCACATAAATATATAAAAATTTTGTCATAACAAATATTTTTATCCAAAAATAAAATTGTGAGCATTATGGTGTAAAACGCTTTTTTCATGATTTTCCAATTCACA
>Ga0255134_1000199_pt1 | contig 15059 bp, 9 predicted proteins | sample Law_Law_RepC_8d_FD_188550 | JGI IMG/M metagenome (GOLD analysis project Ga0255134, IMG submission 188550) | Freshwater microbial communities from St. Lawrence River, New York, United States - Law_Law_RepC_8d | ecosystem: Environmental > Aquatic > Freshwater > River | place: USA: New York... | reverse complement strand
TATCAGTATGTTGTGAGTGTAAGTAAATATTTATTCATATTGTAAGTAAATATTTAGCTATATTATGCTAAGACAAATTATACGTCAAGTTAAGTTCTAAGGCATAAAGTGTACATAGTTAGCAGTCCACCAAGTCATAAACTCTTTAATGACTTGGCCTTTGTGAAAACTCGCGGTTAATAATTTCGGATTCGGATTCGGCTTTTGCCATGTTTGTATGAAATATTGAATTATACTCGATGTAATTGCTGTTTTGTATTTTTCATCTAATTGTTGCTCGGTAAATATTGGTTGGTTTACCTCATTATGAAACGATAATAACATCAACTGTAAATCTCGTTTACTGCGTATACTATTGACATTCAATGTTCCCATTTTTTGCTTAGCATGTCCAGCACACTCTGGGCACGGCAAATTACTACATATTCGTATTATTAACGAAATCAAACTTTCTTTAATTAATGGAAAACTTTCCTCTTTTACTTTTTCTGCTAAAGTATGAAACAGATACCAAGTGCATGGACCCCAAGTTTTTGTCATTCTCTATTAAATATATATAAAGGGTTTTTTTTTATTTCCTTATATATGAATATTATTTTAGAAGGGGGTATTAATTTTTATGACGAATTAAATAATATAGATACGGATGATGAAGACGAAAAAAGTTGCTTATTAACAAATATGCCACTCGATAAAAACAGTATCAAGTTACCATGTAGTCATGAATTTAATTTTTTACCATTATACAATGAAGTATTTAATCAAATTAAATGCCCCTATTGCCGTCAAAAGTTCGATTTTTTATTGCCGCATATTCGGTTGAATAAAGATATGCTGTTTTGCGCAGGAGTAAATACGCCAGAAGCGCTTTGTATGGATTATCACACATGTGAATATATGTTTAAAAATGGAAAACGGGCGAATGAATATTGCTCAAAAACGGCTTATTATGGTGTAGCTGGATGCTATTGTCCTACGCATCAAATTTCTATGGAAAAAAAGGGGTCTTCGAAAAAACAGACGAATATAGTTATAGATTTATCGGGTGACATATCCAATGACAAATCTACTGTAAATGCTGTGTTATCTAATAAGACCAATGTTTACTGTATGGCTGTACTTAAAACTGGAAAGCGACTTGGGCAAGACTGTGGGTCAAAAACTTGTACGGAAAGCACCCAGTTTTGTAAGCGCCACTTGCCAAATTGATGAAATGATATTGATATTATATTGATATTGATCACATATTCACCTATTCGTATATAATTAGAATATTATATACGAATGTTTATTGTTTTATTAGTATTAGTATAACATATTTTATTTCAAAGAATCATATAACTTTATATATGCTTTTACATTATTTTCTTTCATTATATCATTCAATTCCTTACATATATTGGATTGTTCGTAACGATTATATTTACCACCACATATCTTCGCCATGATATTATCCGGATCAAGCGTTTCACATATTAAATTATTTATCATCATTTTGTCATGTTTTTCCATTAACACGTTGTATAATGTTTCTCCATTATATGGGATTCTTCTCACGCCTTCGCATACTTCCACTAGATCATTTGCCTTCACCATTTCTCTTTTGTAACATACTTTGTGTTCCTTGCTGATTTGTATTGGGGCGGATGGAACATTTTTTCCTAACGCGTTTTTATCAATCGCAATAATATGTTCAAAATTTGGTTTTGTTTGAGTAATCGCTACAATCTTTTTTCCACGAATGGTATGAATGTCCGGATTCAGCTGGTCAATAGCAATGACTCCTTGGTTTGTAGTTACGGGCGTTCCCTTGGGAAAACAAATAGGAACCATGGCATCAGTAATACCATCTTTCAATACATTTACATTGGCTATAATGGAACCACTTTCTAATGTAACTATAATTTTATTTAAGTTAATTCCTAATTGTGCTGCGTATAAAGATTTCACCGTGTCAATTATATTTGCTTTGTTAACATCTGATAAGGTAGATAAGTTACCATTTGGTATAGTTAACTTTGCGCTATATTCTATGTATGGATCATTTGTGATCGGAATTACTTGACTTGTTATATTAGAAATATTCATACCCATGTTTGTAAGTAGCGATGTAAAAGTGTTATTACTTATAATTGCTGTTGGTGCTGCGGATATAGTTGATCTTACTGCTTTAGTATATATAAATGTAACAGATGCCTTACCGTAAAAAGATGAAACGGTATACCCATTGATTAAATCACCATTCAATAGACCAAGTTTCTTTACTGTAGATGCCGATTCAAAAAAGACTGTTGTTAGATCAGTGTTTTCAAACGCACTTGTTCCAATGCTTGTAACTGACGATGGAATAATGATGGATGTTAGACCAGTTGCGTTTAGGAAAGCGCTTGTACCAATACTACTATATCCAGTGATGATGATTACTGTAGAATAATTGTTTAATATACTACTTACAATCGTACTTGTTAATTCACCCGATCCATTTAATACTAAATATGGTAATATTATACTTGCCACTACGTTTTCTTTTCCCAAAAAATATTGCGGTGTGCTTTTGTTTTGTATAGCATATACTGGATAATTTATTGCTGACTCTAATTTCGCACTTGTTAATCCAGATCCTTGAAACGCCTTGAATCCTATGCTTGTTACTGAATTTGGTATAATTATTGTATTTAAACTTGTTGCGTTTTGGAATGCGTAATCTTGAATTGTTGTACCGTTGATTGGTGTTTGAATTGTTACTGATGTTAGATTGGTAACGTTTTGGAAGGCATAACTGAAAATATTGGTTACGTTTACTGGTATGGAATAGGTTGTTTGAGTATTTCCTAATGGATATTGAATCAAATTTGTTTTAGCTTTATTGAATAATACACCATTACTATCTGATGAATAAATAGTATTCATTGGATCAACATTGATTGATTGTAAATATTTCGCAAGTTGGAACGCATAAGTACTTATGTTAGTGACCATACTTGGTATGGTATAGGATGTTTGAGTATTTCCACATGGATATTGAATTAAAGTTCTTTTACTTGAATTGTATAATACACCATAACTATCTGTTGAATAATTACTTGAATTAGATGTAAAATTGGTTAGATATTTTGCGCCTTGAAACACATTTGTACTAGCAAAACCGGTCACGGAACTTGGTATAGTATAAGATGTTTGGGTATTTCCTAATGGATACTGAATTAAACTGTTCTTAGCAGCATTGTATAATACACCAGAAATATCGGAGAAAGAAGTATTACTTGGATCAACAATAATTGAAGTTAGACTTGTCGCATTTTGAAATACAGCTGTTGTGCCAATGCTATTGACAGTTCGTGGAATGGTTATCGATGTTAAACTTGTCGCGTTTTGAAACGCATTATTTCCGATTGTGGTAAGTGTTGGTGTTCCATCAAATGTCACTGTTGTCAAACTTGTCGCACCTAAAAACGCAGATGAATTAATATGTAACACTCTGGATGGTATAGTGATGGATGTCAGTCCAGTCGCATAGTAAAACGCATTACTTGCTATGCTGGTGAAAGTAGATGTATCTGGTAAAGTAACTGATTTCAAATTATTTGCTCCATAAAACGCATTTCCAATAATACTGGTTACTGTACTTGGTATGGTATAAGATGTTTGGGTATTTCCTACTGGATACTGAATTAAAGTGTTTCTACTCGGATTGTTGTATAATACACCATTATCTGAGTAATAAGTAGTATTACTTTGATCAACATTGATTGAAGTTAAACTTAGGGCATTTTGAAATACAGATGTTGTACTAATGCTTGTTACAGAAGCTGGAATAGTTATCGATGTTAAACTTGTCGCATTTTGAAACGCATTTTGTCCGATTGTTTTTAGTGTGGATGTTCCAGTAAATGTCACTGTTTTCAAACTTGTCGCACCTAAAAACGCATAATCTCCTATATTTGTAACAGTAGATGGTATTGTGATGGATTCAAGTCCAGTCGCACCAGCAAACGCATAATTTGATATATTGGTGAAATTAGATGGTAAAATAACGGATTTCAAATTATTTGCGCCTTGAAACATATACCAATTAAAAGTAACGGTCATTGTATTTGGTATAGTATAGGATGTTTGACTACTTCCCACTGGATACTGTAACATAGTTGTTTTATCCTTATTGTATAATACACCATAACTATCTGATGAATAATTCGGATTATTTGGATCGACATTGATTGATGTTAAACTTAGGGCTTTTTGAAATACAGTATTTGCGCTAATGAATGTTACTGAAGCTGGAATAGTTATTGATGTTAGACTTGTAGCGTTTTGAAACACATATCCATTTATTGTTTTAAGCATGGATGTTCCCGCATAGTTGACTGTTGTCAAACTTGTCGCACCAGCAAACGCATAATCTCCTATGCTTGTTACGGCAGATGGTATTGTGATGGATTCAAGTCCAGTCGCACCTTGGAACGCATTTAATTCAATGCTGACAAAAGTAGATGTATCTGGTAAAGTTACTAATTTCAAATTCTTTGCTCCTTGAAACGCATATGTATTTATAGTGGTCACTGTACTCAGTATAGTATAAGATGTTTGAGTATTTCCCACTGGATACTGAATTAACTGAGTTTTAGTAGAATTGTATAATACACCATTATCTGAGTAATAAGTAGTATTACTCGCATTAACATTAATTGATGTTAAACTTAGGGCATTTTGAAATACAGATGTGCCAATGTTATTTACAGAAGCTGGAATAGTTATCGATGTTAAACTTGTCGCGTTTTGAAACGCATTTGATCCTATAGTTGTAACACCATTCGGAATCGTAATGGATGTTATATTTGACGCATTTTGAAACGCACCAAATCCTATCTGGGTGTAACCTTCTATAACTACATTTGTTTTTTCATCTAATAGAGCAGTAGCACCAGATAAACTAACATGAGAAGTTCCACGAAATATTTTTGTATCTAGGGCGGATACGGTTACACCCGTCTTGCCAAAAAATGTTTGTGGTGTCTTGCTTAACGTAATGCCAAATCTTGATACATCGGTATTTACGGTAAATATAGCACTCGTTAGTCCAGAATTTAGGAACGCGTTTGGTCCTATGCTTGTCACAGATGATGGAATAGTTAGTGATGTTATTTCAGTAGCATATTGAAACACACTTGCTCCAATGCTACTAAAACCAGTAATCGTTAGATTGCGCACATATGATAATCCATTATCATTCACAATAGTACTAGTTAATTGTCCGGTCCCATTAAAAACTTTATATGACAAATATATACTCATACTCGATTTGTCATATAATGTTTTATTTGGACCACATGTAATACCAAGACCATCTAAAAGGGTGGATTCTTCGAATGTGGCTCTTGTTATTCCAGATCCTTGGAATGCGCTTCCTCCAATACTGGTCACTGAAGATGGAATAGTGATGGATGTTAGGGCTGTCGCGTTTAGAAAAGCACTTGCTCCAATGCTTGTGTGTGTTTCTATACGTGCTTTAGTTGCCCCATATAATAATGCGGTAGCACCAGTTAATGATCCACTTCCATTAAATACTTTTGTAAGCCATGATACATAGATACCAGATTTTCCATATAATGTTTTATCGGTACCTGGTATAATAGCAAGACCGTCTAGTAGTGTGGATTCTTCGAAAATGGCGCTTGTTATATTGGAATATCCGAACGCATATGTTCCAATAGTTGTGACTGAAGCTGGAATGGTGATGGATGTTAAATTAGTAGCATAGTAAAAATAATAGGAATCTGACATGTCGGCTAGAGAATCTGGTAGTGTAATATTTGTTAAATTACTACAGTGACCAAATGTATACCTATTAATTTTGGTCACACCAAATGGAATAGTGATTGATGTCAATGTACTAGCACCGAAAAAATTATAACCATCTGCCATAGATATAACTGTACTTGGTATGGTATATGATGTATTACTAGTATTAGCACCTGGATAGTACATCAATAGTGTTTTATTCTTATCAAATAATGCGCCATAGCTGTCACTTGAATAATAATTATTGCTAGCGTCAACTATATATGTATTCATATATCTTATTTCATCAAATACATATGATCCAATACTAGTGACTGACGCCGGAATAGTGATAGATGTTAATGCTGACCCTTTGAAAGTAATGGACCCAATACTGGTAATGATATTATTTAGATTGATTAACTTTAAATTACGAGCGAAATATAGAGCATAATCTCCAATACTTGTAACAGTCGATGGAATAGTATATGTAGTTGCTGTACTACCAGTTGGATATAAAACCAAACTAGTTTGGGCTTTATTAAGTAGAACATTATTAATCGATGTATAATTATTATTACTTGGATCAACTATTATTTCGGTTAATGGAGTCCCACCAATCCAGTCTAGTCTTGATATACTGGTTAAAGAAGATGATATAGTGACAGATGTTAATGACGAAGTATACCAAAATATACTTCCGCCTATGTTAGTATAACCAGCGATCTTCACCTTAGTTGCGCCATTTAATAGAGATGACGCGCTATTAGTTAATGATCCAGTTCCATTAAGTACTTTGGTAATCCATGATACAGTTATACCAGATTTTCCATATAATGTTTTACCGGTACCGGGTATGACACTCGGAGTAAGCTTGTCTAGTAATGTGGATTCTTGGAATATGGCGGTTGTTATCCCAGAACTTAAGAACGCGTTTGAGCCAATGCTAATTACCGATGATGGAATAGTTATGGATGATAAAGTACTCACCAATTCAAAAGCATTTTCTCCTATGCTTGTCACTGAAGATGGTATGGTTATTGATGGTAGTCTAGTATTATAGAAAGCGAACTCTTCTATTATAGTGACGGAATTGGGAATTGTAATAGATGTTAATCTAGTATCATAGAACATATATATTCCAATTTTAGTTATGGAAGACGATAATGTTACTGATGTCAATCCAGTCGAACCATAAAAAGCCCATCTGTCTATGTTAGTGACAGAATTTGGAATAATGATGGATGTTAGAGAAGTCGCATAACTGAACGCACTATCTCCAATGCTTTTTACAGACGATGGAATGGTGAAAGATGTTAGACCAGTCGCCTTATAGAACGTACTTATTGGTATTGAACTTATTGAAGAAGGAAAGATTGCCGTTTTTAATCCAGTCGCGAATGAGAATACATTTCCGCTAAAACTTGTTACAGAAGATGGAATAGTAATGGATGTTAGTCCACTCGCATAACTGAAAGCATGACTTGAAATAGTTCTCACAGATGATGGAATTGTAATAGATGTTAAACCAGTAGCACCTTGGAAAGCGCGCGTCTCTATAGTTGTTACTGAATTGGGAATAGTAATGGATGTTAGACCAGTAGCACCTCGGAAAGCACTTGCTCCAAGGATGGTCCATCCATCGCCTAAAGTAACATTTGCTGGAGAACCCGCGGCTATGTAATTCGCGTTAGCGAATGTCGTTGTTCCACTAACATATGGAATACTAGTAGACATTATATTATATTATATTATAGTTTAATATAATATAATATAATGTTATACATATCACACATAATAACTCACATATCACACATAATAACTCACATACCACACTGTGTAAATAACATATCTAGAATTTAAATTTTAAGGCAACTACTTGTTTCATATATATGTGGTAAATTACTCCCATTTTAAATCTTCAATTGTGTAAATTATGATTCATATGTTTTTGCCTCCTTTATTTTATTATTGGTGTGAGTAAAATTACTTTTGCTAAAATATCGTCGAAAAACAATAAATCAATTCTAAGTCGTATGTATTTCGACTTTTCTGGACATGTTTCAAACCATCATAAAATCACCATATTTTATCCCCAAAATTCAGTCGCGACGATTTGACTTTTTGGATTTTGCTTTTTCGGGACATGTTTTTCATGTAGGTAAATTGCGCTACACAATTTTCAAATCTCGAAGCCTCCTATAAAATCATGTAAGTCATGTAGTGGACTACCTACATATGAAGGGAAGTTTTTAGAGTGAAAAAAATCGGTGTGTTTTTGATATATGTAGCAAAGTCACTTTTTTTCAAATTTCCAATTTCATTTTTGATTTTTGAAAATTACACAAGGTTTTTATGCGTGTTTTTTTTATTTTTGATTTGTGAATTGAAAAATCATGAAAAATGTGTTTTAGACCATAATGCTCTGATTTTTATTTTTTATTGAAAATATTTGTTATGATAATTTTTTGAATATTTATAAAAACGATTTAGGGAAATCTTATAGAAATCTTATAATAATATTATGCGTTTTTTAAAAGATTTAAACGCATAAGATTATTATAAGATATTATATATAGGAATGCCAAAGATAAAGATAGATTATTCCAATACTATATTTTATAAGATTTGCTGTAAAGATGTGGCTGATTTGTATATTGGTCATACTACAAATTTTGTTCAGCGAAAACACTCACATAAACAAGGTTGTACAAATATAAAATCGTCAACATATAATTGTAGATTATATACATTTATACGAAATAATGGCGGATGGGATAATTGGCATATGGAAATAATAGCATTTCATGAATGTAATGATTTAATGTCAGCTAAGAAATACGAGCAATATTATTTTGAAAAGTATAATGCTACATTAAATAGTATAGAACCATTACCTACGTCATATTATAAATGTAATAAAAATACTAACGTCGTATTACAAGATGAAAATAAACAATCATTATATTGTAATGCGTGTAATATGTATTTTAGTTCAACCAGTGCGCAATATGTACATAATCAGTCTAATAAACATGCTAAAACTATTGAGAAAAATAGCAACATTATCATAGCAAATAAGGCTAAACATTATAATTGTATAAAATGTGACTTTGTATGTAGCAAACAAAGTGATTGGTCTAGACATGTAATGACGATTAAACATCAACATGGTGACAAAATGGTGACAAATGGTGACAATTTAACGCCAAATAACGCCAATTATGTATACATATGTGGATGCGGTAGTGCCTATAAATATAGACAAGGTTTGTCGCGCCATAAGAAAATATGCTCCGGACATCAAGGGAATACTGTTATACAAAATAATCTCATTCAAAATACATCTACTGTCTCTAATGTGATAAATTCATCCAATGAGATAGATAAAGAATTACTAATAAAACTCCTCTTGAAGAATCAAGATGTAATGGAAAAAATGATGGAAATTATGCCATCTATAGGAAATCATTCCCACAATACAACAAATAGTCACAATACACAAAACTTTAATATTCAAATGTTCTTGAATGAGCAATGTAAAAATGCGATGAATTTAACTGATTTTATAGACACTTTACCTATTACTGCTGAAACATATGACAATACGATCGAAAATGGACTTACGAAAACGATTACGACTATGATTACAAATGGGCTAAGTCAATTGGATATATTAGAACGACCGATTCATTGTACGGATGCCACTAGAAAAACAATCTATGTGAAAGAAGCGAATATTTGGGAAAAAGATACCGAATTATTGAAGCTACTATTTGGTATTAAAAATTTGGCTAGAAAACAGAGAACTATGATAAGTAAATGGAAGGATGTAAATGACGGCTGGGAAGATGATGATAACATTCAAACCAAATTAACTACTCTAATATGCCACTCTATGACTGATATTGAAAATGATGAAAAGGAAACCGGTAAAATTATACGGGCTATTGGAAAAACAACTTATTTGAGTAATCAAATAAAAAACGAGCTTACATTATTGAAGGAGTAGATTGAATTCAAAATAAAGATGTTTTATTTACATATAAATATGAACTGACTTAAAATAATAATAGCAGTAGTAATATAATAATGCTATTACTGCTATTTTTCTTTACTCTGGGGTTTGCTTATGACCAAACCATAACTAAACATTGTGTCGATATCGCACAATCATCTTATCTCGTTTCTTCTCCTAAAGAATGGAACTGTATTACATGTGATCCAGATGTTAAATTGGAATATGTGATTGAAGAGAATGGTGTACGAGCACTTCAAGGTTATGATAGTTATACAAAATCTATATTCGTCGCATTTAGAGGCTCTTCTAATATCCAAAACTGGATCGACAATATTCAGTTCAGCAAAATCTCGCCATATAATGACAAATCTATTAGTGTTGAAAAGGGGTTTTACAAGGCTTACAATTATGTAAAGCCCGAATTAATCGATAATCTGCCTACTTTAGCAAAAAAATACAATACGAATAAAATGCTCATTACCTCACATTCATTAGGTGCGGCCATCGGGACTTTAATGGCATACGATATTATTACTATGTTTCCAAGCTACACGGTTTCTTATTTAATTAATTTTGGTTCACCTCGTGTAGGTAATCCGGCGTTTGTTACCAGCTTTAATCAATACGCTAGTTCAATTATACATTATAGAATCACACACCATTATGATATTGTACCGCATATGCCAGAAGAAGTATTAGGATATTTACATATTTCGAATGAAGTTTGGTATAATGAAGATAATACAAAATACAAGACTTGTAGTGACTCTAGTGGGCAAGAAGATAAAACATGCTCTGATTCATGTTCTCCTACACATTGTACTAGCACGAGTGACCACTTGAACTATCTAAATGTAACAATGGGTGGTAGTCGATAAATAACTGCCTAGATAATGAATATATTTTGCTTAGATGGTGTATATTACCTAGATGAACATTCAAACCGAAATTCGAAACCATTTCCATATTACATCGGCCAAGCAAACTTTTATTACCATTATAAAATTTCCCATATACTATACATGGCTATAATACTTATTCAAAAGAAATTAAATATAAACATCGTATATATTTAATGGATACGAAAGAAGAATTGGTCAAGCATATTCGTGGTTGGATACAAATAGATAATGAAATAAACGCATTACAAAAAAAGGCAAAATTATTAAGAGAGGAAAAGAAGACTTTAACAACCTCTTTAGTAGATGTAATGAAAACCAATGAAATAGATTGCTTCGATATTAATGATGGGAAATTGATATATTCAAAATCAAAACATAAAAAGCCGATTAATAAGAAATCATTACATGACGCCCTTCAGAAATATTTTAAGGATGATACTGAACTTGCTGCTGAAGTAAGTGAACATATCTTGAATAGTAGAGAAGAAACAGTAAAGGAGTCTATTAAGCGTAAAAAATAAAAATAATTTAAATATTGAATATTATAATTTATTATAGGATGTTTCGTTATAATAAATTACTGAAATTAGTTGGTAGTTATAGTAGTTATAGTAGTGATAATGATAGCGATAATGATAAGTTGAATGGAGGTGCTGAATCGAGCGACTTAGTGGATGATAAACCGGTTATGTATGATATTCAGTATAAAAATGATTCTACCGTACGACCCGGTAATATTTTAGATACTATTGTTCAACATCCATTTATGGAGAATATTTCAACAAATACATACACCGCTTTAACAGTTGATTCTCCATGTAGAGAGAAAATATACTTAATTGTTTATAGAATAAATACTTACAACGCGAATAATGTTGTTGAGTTTTATTTAAAATCTCATTTTCTCTCGACTGATATAGATATTGGGGATAATATAGCGACCGCAGTGAATAATACATTACACCATGTCACTGGAACTAAACGATTGAGTGGATATATAATGGTTGGCAATATTCGACATGTATTTGTTCAAGTAAGAAATAATCGATCATCATCATCATCATCAGCTAATTGGCTCACTATATGGGATATTATTGTCAATAAACACTATTTTGGAGAGAAAATAGATCAAAATGTCATCGATTTTTTCACGGCAAATTGTGAAATAAGTAATTTACTAATCAATAGACGATTATGTATAAAGCCGATTGTATTATATAGCTACGCTGACAAGTCTCATACCGAATATATAAAGAAACACAGCTCAATTCAATATTGCCAGAGAGAAAATGACATACTAATTAAACTGAATCAATATAAAAGTGGAGATAATATACGGTCGGTTTGTTTTATTGAGGACACTGAATTTAGCGATACATATGGTGACTTACGCACACGCGATTTCATTATAATGAATTCCCAGAAATCACTTACCAATGGAAATCAAGAACAAGAATCGAATCACAATGACAATCATAATGATATTCGATGGATTTTTAAAAACGAGAGGAATATTTTTTCACATATAAAATAACAGTACAATATATATAAAAATGAAAATGATGACTATTGCCTATATAATAATTTCTATTATCGTAGTAAATTATTTAGTGTCTTTAATTATGAATTTTTTGGGTGTAGAAGTACAGTTTTACGGTGGATATTTGTTTTGGTTTTTCGCCCTCATATTATTTTGGGGCTTTTTACCAGGACCTACTAACTATTTTGGTAACACGAGTTCTACTACATCATCGTAATTACATATTTTGTTTGGTTTAAACGCTATTTAGAGGATCATTTAAATTCGCATCATTTTCAAATTCAGTTAATAATCTCTTGACAATTTTATTGAGCACATCAGCACTCATTTTATCTTGTAAATTGTCAAGCATTTCACTTTCCAATGGCTTTCTGTTATGTTTTTCCTCGAATTTAGTTACCCAATTGCTGACTTCCTTCTCGTAATTTTCCATTATTTTATTCTTTTTGCGAGTTAATTCCACCATAGCCGCTTGATTTGCCAATTCAGATTTGTCAATGTCTGGAGTGATGAATACAATTTCCGCTGTACTAACCAATACATCGCATATTTCTGGGCGTTTAATGTCGGGTTTACGAATAGAAGAGTCCTTGTCTGTATCGATCGATGGTTTCTTTGTTGGGAATGTATAATTGAATTGTGCTATTATCTTTTCGTTAATAGAAGGACTTGTTTCCATAAGTCGATCAAACTCTTCTTTACATAACTTTAACATATGACCTACATTAGTACGCTCGTCACGCGACTTGGCAAGTTCCACCTTGATATTGCGATAAAATTTATCCCATGATATAGAACTGACACGATGTGCTTCGTTTAGTTCGCCTATTTTTAAGAATTGGGCAATTGTTGTTAATATACCGGCGAAAATATTTACTGCTCCGATACCCATTTGAGCATATGGTCTGATATCCTCAGAAATTCTGTCTTGCGCAAAGTTCGCGGTTCCAGTTAAAGTACTCATAATAATGACCGGAATAGTAAACCAAGCGTTTGTTTTAGAATAAGCTTGATGCGAACGAGCATGTAGCCACCTATAACACATAGCCTTATCAGCCCATTCAATCAATATAATTTCATGTTCTGTTTTCCACTCTTGCTCTTTAAATGTCATACTTTCGTTTGTTATTCCATGCGTTTCAGCTAGTAATTTATCGTCATTATTCTCCATTATACAGTATAAAAATAAAATTATTTTTTTACGGAAATAATTTTATTTGAATTATTATCTAAATAAATAGTAAATGGACGATAAACTTTTAAAAGTTAAAGTCATATTTGATAATGTGAGAGGTATGCGCGAGGAGATTAGTACTTTATTTGAAGGTTTAGATGGGCGTATTTCTAAATTAAGTGAGGTATATAATGAATTTATTCGAAGTACGAAAACGATAAAAACACCGGATATGAAAGCGTTCATATTTAGTTTAGATTCGTTTTATTTTCAAAATAGTTTACTTAAACGAGAGAATCAATATCTGAGAGATTATTATGCTATTATCATCAACCGCATGTACGGTGAGTATTATAAGTTATACAAATTAATTACAGATTATATAGAAAAAAGTCGCATTGATGATAAATTAAATGATACTTTGAAAAATAAAAAATACCCGAAATATGATGATCTAGATGAGGAAAAACAGTATGATTTTAACTTGATTGTTCAACTAAACGAAGATATTATCAATATAGTAACTTATTTGATCAATATTTTGAGAAACAAGGAGGGTGCGTTGAAAGCGTTTACTGCGAACCAGAATTATGGTTTAAATGTAAATAATTTTGTTTCTACCTTCAATTATGAAGTGATTGTATTAAGTGAACAAATCAATTTATATGAAAAATATCTTGATTTCTTTTATCATGTTCATGAGAAATTACTCAAACGATTGATAACGAAAATTAGTTTGTTGGAGGCGCAATTAAATGCGGATATTACATTTGAGGGTGGATTAATAGGAAAGAGAAAGGATAATAAAACTCTCATGAATGATATGAATATGCAAGGTTTAAATACAAAGGCGGCTCGAGAGTTGCGTCGTTCTATAGTCGGTAACAAAGATCTATCTGATTCGTCGTCCGATGGTGATATGAGTCCAATAGACCATATACCGCCTCCAAATACTCCTACTATGGTTATAGCCGAGAAGAAATCGTTGGCTCATCAAATGTTTAAATCGAATGACGATACTGAAGAAGCTGATCGTTTGGCAGAGGAAGAGGCGCGATTAGCTGAAGAAGAACGATTAGCTGAAGAGTCACGCTTAGCTGAGGAGTCACGATTAGCTGAAGAAGAGCGATTAGCTGAAGAGTCACGCTTAGCCGAAGAAGAGCGATTGGCCGAAGAAGAACGCTTAGCCGAAGAAGAACGCTTAGCAGAAGAAGAGCGATTAGCCGAAGAAGAACGCTTAGCCGAAGAAGAACGATTAGCTGAGGAGTCACGATTAGCCGAAGAAGAGCGATTGGCAGAGGAAGAACGCTTAGCCGAAGAAGAGCGATTGGCAGAGGAAGAACGCTTAGCCGAAGAGGCAAGAATAGCCGAGGAAGAGGCACGATTAGCTGAAGAGGCAAGAATAGCTGAGGAGAAACGATTAGCCGAGGAAAAACGATTGGCAGAGGAAGAGGCAAGAATAGCTGAAGAGGCAAGAATTGCCGAGGAAAAACGATTGGCAGAGGAAGAGGCAAGAATAGCCGAAGAGGCAAGAATTGCTGAAGAGTCACGCTTAGCTGAAGAGGCACGATTAGCCGAAGAGGCAAGAATTGCTGAAGAGGCACGATTAGCCGAAGAGGCACGATTAGCCGAAGAGGCAAGAAT
>Ga0255134_1000188_pt1 | contig 15624 bp, 14 predicted proteins | sample Law_Law_RepC_8d_FD_188550 | JGI IMG/M metagenome (GOLD analysis project Ga0255134, IMG submission 188550) | Freshwater microbial communities from St. Lawrence River, New York, United States - Law_Law_RepC_8d | ecosystem: Environmental > Aquatic > Freshwater > River | place: USA: New York... | reverse complement strand
TCCTTTGGCAGAACGGGATCGAATGCTAAGAGCCTGTCCCTAAGCCGGTTGCTGCCGCTCAGCTGTTCCGGTCCAAATCGCTGTGTCGAAACATTCTTATCCTAACGGATCGCCAGCCAAGTTGGTACGCCCCTTGGTTCGCAAGCTGCATGCCTATGTGCCGGGTGAACAACCCAAGGTGAAAGGGTTGATCAAACTCAATACCAACGAGAACCCCTACCCGCCGTCACCCAAGGTTTTATCGGCAATGCGGGCGACAATTGACGGCCGAATGAGGTTGTACCCCAACCCCTCGGCTCAATTGCTCCGAGAACAACTGGCTGACCTACACAAGTGCTCGCCCGATCAGATCATCATCGGAAACGGCTCAGACGAATTGCTGGCCTTGGGTGTCCGTGCCTTCGTGGAGCCCGCTGCCAACGGGGATTCTGCATCGAGCGAGCCTTCCAAAAGCCGTGTCCAATATTTTGGACCTAGCTATTCGCTATACCCCGTGCTGGCCGAAACACATGGGGCCACACCATATTCCGTGCCGTTATTGGAAGATTTCGGACTTCCCTCGGTTTCCCAACTGCGTCGCGATAAACGCTGGGATTTCCAGGCCGCGCTAACCTTCATCACCACCCCAAATGCGCCGAGTGGTCGCGGATATTCCACCCGCGAACTAGAGGTGCTTTGCAGCGCCATGAAAGGGGTAGTGGTTCTGGACGAGGCTTACGTGGACTTCGCAGACGAGAACGCCTTGGAGCTGTGTCTCAAATATCCCCATGTGATCATTTCTAGAACCTTCTCAAAGGCCTATTCGTTGTGCTTCCAACGAATCGGCTACTGGATCGGTCATCCAGAATTGATCTCCGCGCTACACCGAATTCGAGACAGCTACAATGTGAATGGTCTCGCCCAAATCGCGGCATCCGCCACACTGAAAAACCTTTCCTACTACCAGCGCAACTTCCGGCGTGTCACTGAATCTCGGAGTCGGGTGGCACAAGCATTGACCGGTTTGGGTTGGACAGTTCTACCTTCGCAGACAAACTTCATCTTAGCCCGACCGGCGGGTCCGCCAGCACACCAGTGGCTAGAAGACCTTCGCCGGAAAAAAATTCTGGTTCGTTGGTTCGCCTCTCCCAATCTCAAATCGTTTCTGCGGATCACAATCGGGTCCGAATCGGAAATGGACACCCTACTCAAGACCATTCGCGGCTTGTCGGTATCGAAAACCACTCGCTGAGTCCCAGCACCTCACGACACACTTAATCGGCTGATGAATCTCCCAAACCAATTGACCGTTTCCCGTTTCGCGCTGACGGGCTTGTTTTGGGTGGCGGCATTTGCGCCGTTTCCGGGAAACCGCTCGTGGGCATTGGTCCTCTTCAGCCTGGCGAGTCTCACCGACTTCTTGGATGGAAAGATTGCTCGTGAGCGCAAGTTGATTACGGCCTTCGGAACGCTGATGGACCCCTTGGCGGACAAGATCCTCACCTGTTCTGCCTTCATCGCCTTCATCGAACTGAGACAAATCGAAGCGTGGATGGTGGCGGTAATTGTCGGCCGAGAACTGGCCATCACCGGACTACGCCTGCTGGCGGCCTCAAAGAACGTCGTTCTAGCAGCCGAGCGACTAGGCAAGCACAAGACGGTGTCCCAAATTACCACAATCTTGGCGACGCTTCTGGCCATGAGCTACCCGCAATGGGGATTCGTCGGCGAAGTGCTCTTCGCTTGGCCCGTGCTGGGTAGGCCCTGGATTGTCACGTTTGCACAAGCCACTCAATGGGTTGCGGTGGCACTGACCCTGTATAGCGGCGCCACCTACCTCTGGCGGAACCGCCACCTGTATCTTCACGATATGTAGGGTCAGCGACGGCGTAAAAACCGACAAAATCTGTCAGTTTGAAAACCACTGTCTCCAAAATTCCAACGCCTCATCAATCCGCCCCCTTCTTGTTCATTGCCCAAGCGGATCCTGATTCAGTCTATTGAGCCCTGAACGCCCTCGGGTTCCATTCGAAGAAGGAAGAAATGCGGCTGCTCAATCCGGAAGAAAACCTCTCCAAGAACATGGCAAACCGTGGTTTTGAAACCGGCAACCTTCCGTGGGTTCCAGAACGGTGCTGACACTGTAGGTCAGGCAGCAAATCTTGGCGAAGTTCGGGCGAACCTACGACAGATCTCTAAGTAACTACGGCCGATCTCTGAATGCGACCCGCGCACCCTCAACCGCCTGCAAAGGCGGGTATCAGACGCACCGAATCCCCGGAGCGCACCGGCGTCTGAAGTTCCCGAAGAAACCGAACATCCTCGTCATTGACGAGAACCAGAACTGAGCCACGGACCGTGCCGTCGGGCTGACATAACCGATCATAGACTCCATTGAAGCGCTCCTGCAATTGCAGGAGAACCTCGCCAAGGGTTCCGGGCCCGACTTCGACAGCCTCTTCGCCATCACACAGTCGACGGAGTTGGGGCGGGATCAGAACTTCAACCATGGCCTTGGATCATCAAAAACTCGCCCTAACAGCCCGATCCGCGTTAACTCGCCGCCTCGGCCTGATCTGAGGCCAACAGTGCCTCAAATTCACGGAGGCTAGGTTTAATAACCCTCGACTCACCGCAATGCCCAAGCATGGCTTCCAGCGTCTTGAGGCCGTTGCCAGTGATGCATAGCACTGCGCTGGAATCGGACGGAATCTTGCCTTGGGCGATAAGCTTCTTGGCAACACCCACGGTTACGCCACCCGCTGTCTCTGCGAAGATTCCCTCTGTTTCTGCGAGCATCCGGATGCCATCACGAATTTCGTCATCTGAAACATCATCACTGTGGCCACCAGTCTCTTTCATGACCTTCAGAGCATAGAAACCGTCGGCGGGAGTCCCGATCGCCAACGACTTGGCAATGGTATTGGGCTTCACCGGCTTGAAGAAATCCAACCCGGCTTTCTGCGCGGTCGTGATCGGAGAGCAACCCGTGGCCTGGGCTCCATGAATTTTCCACCCTTGGCTCTGCACCAATCCCAGCTTGGAAAACTCCTGATAGCTCTTGTGGATCTTGGTTAGCAAAGAACCGGAAGCCATGCAGACCACCGTGTGTTCCGGAATCTGCCACCCTAACTGCTCCTGAATCTCGAAGCCCATGCTCTTGGAGCCCTCCGCATAATAGGGTCTCATATTGACGTTCACAAACGCCCATCCGTACTTGCCGGCAATCTCTGCACACAACCGGTTCACCTCGTCATAATGACCCCGGATCGCCACGACATTCGCCCCGTAGACCAGAGAATTGACGACCTTGCCCTGCTCGAGGTCCGAGGGAATGAAAACGTAGCAATGGAGGCCCGCGGCCGCAGCATTGGCCGCAACCGAATTGGCCAAATTGCCCGTGGACGCGCAAGCGACCGTCTTGAATCCAAGTTCCACGGAACGACTCAGAGCAACGCTCACCACGCGGTCCTTGAAGGACAGCGTCGGATAATTGACCGCATCGTTCTTAATCCACAATTCGCGGATCCCCAACCGAGCAGCCAGACGATCTGCCTTGATGAGTGGAGTATACCCCACCTTAGCTCCCACCGTTGGTTCGCCGGCAATCGGGAGCAGTTCCCGATACCGCCACATGTTCTGGGGACGCGAGCAAATCTTATCGCGGGTGAGACTCTGGCGGATGCGCTCGTAGTCATAAGCCACTTCCAGCGGTCCAAAATCGAACTCGCAAACATGTGTGGCCCCCAGGGGGTATTCTCGACTGCACTCCCGGCACTTCAGTGCCTTCATGAATCCGTTGCTCTGGCTCATAAGAAAAATAACCGCCGCGGCAACCGATCAGCGCACATCCAAAAAACCGACGCGGTGGGAAACAAAAACCCCTTCCGCAAAGCGAGAAGGGGTCTCCTAGGGAGACGACGCTTCTCATCTTCGCCGGAACTTTGTAGTTCCGACCGGATTTGGCACCTGGCCGTCGAGCACGTCAGCTCCACCGGTTGCCGTGGCTTCATCGGGCCGTCCCCTCTGCCACTCTGGATGAGCGCCACAGTTACCTGCAGCAAAGGTAGTTAATCCGCGGCAGGACCCAATCTGTCAAAAGTTTTCTGTCTTCAACCTTCATTTGAATCGCCCTCCCCCGGATGCAATCCATCGACAATGAACCTCTGCTGCAGCCGAGTTGAGGCCCCGAGTTTTGAAAGCCCGGGGCAACCCCCTTTTTTCTTTTCCTAAACATTCGATCCAAACAAGAGCCTGTCCCCAATCAAATCACCGATTCCCCGAGCTCACGGACATCTACCAACCGCAGAACTTCGCGCCTCGAACCCCCAGAGTTACATGAGCCTACCACCCCAAAGAGGCGCTAAATAAGAGCCTGTCCCTCATAAGAGGCGCTATATACGAGCCTGTCCCTCATAGACCCGGAAGACCTTTGACTTCTCTTTCGCAGACTCCGCGCTAGTTTGCACCCGCCATGAATTCCGTTAGCACCGTCGTTCTTTCCCGCGATTGCGACGCGATCCAAATCCCTGCGGGCAATGTCGTCACTCTTCCGGCAGGAACCGAGGTCGACATCACCCAGACCCTCGGTGGGTCCTACACCGTCCACGCCATGGGCGGCCTGTTCCGCATCGGGCCCAAAGATGCAGACGCTTTGGGAATCACTCCCTCCGCCGAGGTATCGACCGCACCCGTCACCGGTGACACGGACGAGAAATCGGTCTGGGAAGCCCTCCGCAGCTGTTATGATCCCGAAATCCCGGTCAACATCGTCGATCTGGGACTGGTCTATGACATGGGGATCGAGCTTCTCCCCAGCGGCACCAAAAAGATCTTCGTGAAGATGACCCTCACAGCTCCTGGGTGTGGTATGGGAGCCACCATCGCCGGCGACGCCCAACAAAAGATCCTCACCCTGCCTGGCGTTGAAGACGCATCGGTTGAGATCGTCTGGGACCCACCCTGGCATCAAAGCATGATCACCGCCGAAGGACGTCGCTTGCTAGGACTCGAGTAACTCTGATCTTAGGTTTCTCAAGCCCCTACCACCCAAAGCCACGCCCCTATCCGTGACTGATCACCTGACATGAAGAAGACCGGCCCATTTCACGACATCCCCTCCGTCCTCAGCGATATCCGCCTGGGCAAAATGGTGGTTGTCGTGGATGACGAGGATCGTGAAAACGAGGGTGATCTCGTATTGGCTGCCGAAAAAGTGACCCCGGATGCGATCAACTTCATGGCCAAACATGGCCGAGGACTAATCTGCGTTCCGACTGTTGGCGAGCGACTCAAGCAACTGGGCATCGAACAGATGGTTGTGCAGAACCGCGACGCTTATAAGACCGACTTCCAGGTCAGCGTCGATGCTGCCAAAGGCATCAGCACCGGCATTAGCGCCGCCGACCGAGCCAAGACGATCCAAGTCATGGTGGACCCAACGGCCACACCCGCAGATCTCGTCCAACCCGGGCATATCTTCCCTTTGCGATCCAAGGCTGGAGGGGTCCTGCGCCGAGCCGGACATACTGAGGCGGCCGTTGATTTGGCCACTCTGGCGGGCCTGCGACCCGCAGGGGTGATCTGTGAAATCATGAATGATGACGGCTCGATGGCACGTCTGCCAGAGCTGCTGCGTTTCGCCAAGAAACACAAACTCAAGATCTGCACCATCGAATCACTGATCCAGTTCCGCCGGAATTCCGAAAGACTGATTGAGCGAGTTGAATCGATCCGCATGCCCACCGACTACGGTGATTTCAGTCTGCACCTATACTTATCGAAAGTGGATGGAGCCGAGCACTTGGCTCTGGTGAAAGGTGAAGTGTCCGGCAAAAAGGGGGTCATGGTCCGGGTGCACAGCGAATGCCTGACTGGCGACGTTTTTGGTTCACGCCGATGCGACTGCGGCCCCCAGTTGCACGCGGCTATGGAGCGAATCGAGAAAGAAGGTCGCGGGGTAATTCTCTACATGAGGCAGGAGGGTCGAGGCATAGGGCTTGGTGCTAAGATCAAAGCCTACAAGCTACAAGAGCAAGGTTTAGACACCGTAGAAGCCAATTTGCAGCTCGGTTTTCCGATGGACCTCAGAGACTACGGCTTTGGGGCACAGATGCTGTCGGATCTGGGCGTGAAGAAAATCCGCCTCTTGACCAACAATCCGAAGAAGGTCGTGGGTTTGCAGGGGCATGGGTTAGAGATCATCGAGCAACTCCCCATCCGGGTGGTGCCCAATCCGGACAACGAGCGCTACCTCAAAACCAAACGAGACCGCATGGGCCACCTGCTCTAGTCGGGATGCCTTCGGTCAGGTGAGAAACTTGTGAGGTTACTCGCTACTTTCAGTGGGTAGCAGTAGCTCCCAAGATGGGGAAGCGACTTGAAGATTTCTTGTCCCGGGCGGGATTGATCCGAGGCGTCAACAGCAATTGCTCCGGTGTTCGTGAGAAACGTCCAGGTTGCGTCAAGAAGTTGCCAAACCGCATAAAACCCAAGCTTTCCGGGGGGGTACGTATCGAAAGTTCGGAGACTTCTCAACGCAGGCGAGATCATCGTTCCCACCTTCCAAACTTCTGGTCTTGCAGGCCTTTAAGGCAATGGGAACTCCCGGTTGCTGGGAGCCACTGGCCGTCGGGGACAACCGATCTCGACGGTCACCTCACTGAAAACAGCGAGGAACCACTTGTGATCCATCTATTTGGAAAACGGTGCCGTCCGTCGTCGGGTTTCAGATGTGTTAGCAATAAACTAGGAGTCCCAAGAATCAAAAAACCGGACTTGCCGACTAGTTTATTTTGATCACGGGTTGTACCGGTGGCGTTGAACCAACCCCGGCAACCCTCGATTCACACCTAAAGAACAGTGATTTCTTGAATCAGGCCTTGGCCTGACTCAGACATCACACAAACCAACCGCCTGCCTCAGTGATCCCAGCACATCAGGACGGGCCGGTATAAATTCCTGGGCAACAAAACCCTTGTAGCCCGTGTCTGCTATGGCTTTGAGGATAGCGGGATAATTCAGCTCCTGCGTCTCATCGATCTCATGACGCCCTGGAACACCACCCGTGTGATAATGGGCAAAATAGGCGTTTTGCTTGCGGATCGTGGCAATCACATCCCCCTCCATAATCTGCATGTGATAGATATCGTAGAGGAGCTTGAACGACTCGGAACCGATCTCCTTGCAAAGAGCCACACCCCAGGCGGACCTGTCGCACATGTAATCCGCATGGTCGACGCGCGAGTTCAAAAGTTCCATCACCAGCGTCACCTGATTTCGCTCACAGACCCCCATCAACCGCTTCAACCCAGTGGCACAATTCTTGAGCCCAGATGCATCGTCCATTCCAGCCCGATTGCCTGAGAAGCAAATCACATTCTTCAGACCTGCCTTGGCGGCCAACGGGATCAATTCCTCGTAGGCGGCCACCAAGGTATCGTGATGCTCCAACCGATTGAAACCCTTGGTGATACCGCCAAGACCGTTCTTCACCGGGTTGCTGGTGATTGCGCAGGTCAGCCCGTGCTTCTTAACCGTTTCCCATTCACCCGGGCCGAGCAACTCGATGGACTGGAGCCCCATGGCCTTGCCGGCAATGGCCAACTCCTCGAGAGAGACCTTGGGATAGCACCATTTGCACACGGAGTGATGAATACGTCCCCGCAGACCACTGACCGCATCAGCGGCCCCGAGACGCTGAGAGAGGGAGGCAGCAGCCAATGAGGCTGCAGTGGTCATAGCGGATCGGCGCGTAAGTCTCATCGGTGCTCCCATAGACAAACAGCCTGTCCCTCCCGTCAAAACAAAAACAATTTAAGGGACAGGCTCTTTTTTCGAAAGAACCGGTCCAGAGGCAACGAATCATGAGGTAGACGCTTCATGAGAACACGACGCCTCAAAGCCCATCCAGATGCCTCCAGCGGCTTCTACCACTGCATGTCCCGCGTGGTCGACCGACAACTCGTCTTCGGCGATGTCGAAAAGGAACACTTCGCATCTCTGATGCGCCAATACGCCCGCTTCTGCGGCATCCAGATCCTCACCTTCTGCCTCATGGGCAACCACTTCCACCTCCTCATCGAAGTCCCAAAACGCCCAGATTCCCCTCCCAACGACGCAGAATTACTCCAACGCATCGGCGCTATTTACTCAACAGTCCACGTCGAGAAAATCCGCAGGCAGCTCGCCGACGCCTCCCTTCTTTCCATTCAAAAAGACGCTCTGCGCCAGCACTTCTGGAAACGCATGGGTGATCTCAGCCAGTACCTCAAAGAGCTCAAACAACGCTTCAGTCAGTGGCACAACCTCCGCCAAGGCAGGCGCGGCACACTCTGGGAGGAACGTTTCAAGAGCGTCCTCATCGGCGCCGACGGCTCTGCCCTCTCCACCATCGCCGCCTACATCGACCTCAACCCTGTCCGCGCCGGATTAGTCGCCGATCCAGCCCGATATCGTTGGAGCGGCTATGGCCAAGCTATGGCCAGTCGCCCGGAGGCTCTGAGCGGTTATCAGGCGCTGGTGGCGATTTGCGACAACTTAAGTCTCCAGCCTGCCCAGGCCCTCAAACACTACCGGGCCGGGCTCTTTGATTACGCCGAACGACGAGGTGTCTTCTCATCGGCACACGCCCGCAACAACACCACGGCCAAACCCTCAGCCTCGTCTCGCGGTCCGCAGAAACCACACAAAGATCCTGGGCTTGTCGACCAATTGCTCCATCGGATCAGCTACTTCACCAACGGTGCTGTCATCGGCTCCCGCAGCTTCATCGAATCCATCGCGCTCCATCACCAGAATTGGCTCCAACGAAAACGCCAACCCAACCCTCATCCAGTGCCCGACTTGGAAAAATTCATGATCTTCAGCCTCCGCCCGTTGCGGGGTATGTCCGGCACCGCCAGAGGCTAGCGAAGTTTGCAGATCCCCAAAATTCACCACTGCATGCGTCGATTGATCGGAGGCCAACACATACTATACATCTATTCAGAGCCTGTCCCTTGGTTCAGAAATCGGCTTTCTTGGTGAAGGGGGTGCTGGTTGACTCTGCGTACGGATGAAGGTTCTTGTCGTTGGTTCAGGGGGGCGTGAGCATGCCTTGGTCTGGAAACTTGCAAAATCACCGCATGTCACAGAGTTAATCTGCGCACCGGGAAATGCAGGCACCTCTTGTGTCCTTCTCAGGTCAGGAAATCCCGCGACCAATATTCCGATTGCCGCAGATGCATTGGACGCTCTTCGCGACCATGCGATCCGACATAAGATCGATCTCACCGTCGTAGGACCAGACAGCCCGCTCGCCTTGGGTATCGTCGACCACTTTCAGGCTGCAGGTCTCCGAATCTGGGGGCCCAACCGCCGCGCAGCGCAATTCGAGTCTTCCAAGGCGTTTTCCCAACACTTCATGCTGCGTCATAAAATTCCGACTGCCCGGTCCGGAGTTTTTACAGATGCCCTTGCAGCACGACGATTTGCTGCAGAACTCGATGGTCACTGTGCGGTCAAAGCGGATGGGTTGGCTCTTGGTAAGGGAGTTTTTCTGACTCACAGCGTCTCGGAAGCCGAAAAGGCGGTGAATGACATGATGCTCCATGGCAGCTTTGGGGAAGCTGGTTCGCGGGTGGTCATTCAGGAACTCCTTGAGGGTATCGAGATCTCCCTCCACGCGCTGTGCGACGGAAAAACTGCACACCTATTTCCCACTGCCCAAGATCACAAGCGAATCTCCGATAACGATCAGGGTCTCAATACCGGAGGCATGGGAGCCTACTCCCCCTCTCCGTTTCTCAATGATGCTGACTTGGAGCGGGTTGGGCAGGCGATCCTGGGGCCATGGCTGGAGGGTTGCGCCGAAGAGGGTATCGACTTCAAGGGCCTACTATACCCAGGAGTCATGCTAACGGCTTCAGGCCCCAAAGTCCTGGAGTTCAATGCTCGGTTCGGGGATCCGGAGACTCAGGCTTACTTGCCTCGACTAGAAAACGACCTCGTAGAATTACTCAGTGCAAGTATCGATGGAACTTTGGACAAAACCCCCATCCGATGGTCGCCCCTCAGCAGTCTTTGCGTGGTGATCGCCAGCGCAGGCTATCCGGGCCCCAGTCCCAAGGGCTATCCAATCCATGGACTCAAGGGTCTATCGGGGCATCCCCAACTTGAGGTCTTTCACGCGGGCACGGCGCTCAAGGATGGCGAAGTTGTCACCGCTGGTGGACGCGTGCTGGGAGTCACTGCCTGGGCCCAAACACTGCACGAAGCCCAGCAGGCGGCTTACGCTGCGTGCGATCACATTTGTTTCGATGGAATGCAGTTCCGACGCGACATCGGAGCCAAGGGTCTGCGCCACTGACCGGGCCCCTCTCCAAGCATCTAGTTCGGTGACCTCTCTCGAGATCAGCCGATTCCGAGACCTCGGCGCCGAAAGGAATGTGGGGTACCTCGACACTGGCTGGTGCTGCTCCTCAACGCGGGAAACGAGCAACGGGACACCACCCCATCTCTGCCTGCCATCTTCCGTGTGTCCACAACCAGTGATCCCTACCTTAGGCCGTCCCTCGAACAGTCCTTAAGGTTTTTGCGGCGCGCTCCGATCAATTTAGAACACTTCTATTGGGAATTAATTCGATCAACGGAAGAAGTCTGGAGGCCGAATGCCGAATATTTTTGAAGATGCCCATCTTCTCGATCATGCCAAGGTGACTGGCAACGCCATGGTCTTTGGCAATTGCCGTATTTTCGGCAATGCCCGGATCTATGGGGATGCTCAGATCTACGAGGATGCGTATGTCTCAGGAAATGCTCTGATCTATGCCGACGGCCGAGTTTACGGCACCTCACGAATCTATGGCGAAGCACAGGTCGCGGGTCAGGCCAGAATTTACGGAGACGCGCGGATATTCGGCAGCGGCTTTATTCACGGACAGGCCCAAATCCAAGGCACTGCTCAAGTCTGCGGGACCGCGCAGATCTTTGGCTCGGCCCGCATCTTCGGAGATGCATCTATCGCAGGGAATGCGCGGATTTACGGGAACGCCCGAGTTTCAGGAGATTCGCGGGTTTATGGCGACGTCCAAATCCGAGGGTTCGCTCTGATTGAAAGCAGCCAACACTGGTTTTCCTTCACCCAGGGCAATGAGACCATGAGCGTCTACCGCTCGTCACGCCCGGGCGGTTTCGAGATCAACATCGAGGGGCAGGAGGCCTCGATCGATCTCCTAGATGAATGTCTGGGTCGCTTCGTGCAGAAAACCATCGATTCGAACTTCGACTTGATCCAACAGAAAGGCGTGCCCTCTTCATCGCTCAGACGCTGAACCCGCCACCTTAACAAAACCCTAAACGATATTGATCGATCGCCAAGTTGCCGGACTTTCGTTTCAAGGCGACTGGGATGTTGCCGACACCAACGATACCGAGGCGATCCGGGCTTTTTCCTCAAGCTCTTCTCGATCTATCAGCAAGGTCATTCCCGCCTCAAAAGCCAAAACCCGGATTCCGTTTTGCGAACAGATGTCAATGGTTCGAGGTCCGATACAGGGGATGTCGAATCGCAAATCATGACCTGCCCGGGCAAGCTTGACCGCCACCGCGCCTCCAGATTTCCCGGCCAGCTTTCCTCCCCGTTCCAAACAGGCATCCGTTCCTTCGAAGCCTTCCACTGCTAGGGTGGTCCCTTCCTTGACGACCACCGTCTGACCAATCTCCAGGCGGGCAATTTCCTTCGCGATCCCGAAACCAAACCGGATGTCTTCCAGCGTCTTGGTTGGCAGGCTGGCTCCGGCGACATAACCCGGGCTGGGCATCCAGGATGACAACCAGGGCACCGCCGGAACCAATTCCACCCCGTCCTTGGCAAGCTCTTCGCCAATCGCTCCAAACAAGGTGTGGGCATTCTTCTCCTTGAGTCGCAATAAAAGGCTCATGGCGCGGAGATCCGGACGAACATCGAACAAGTTTCTGGGGGCTATCTGCCCCAGCATCACGCACCGATTAACACCCCGTGAGGTGAAGGCGCGGATCATTCGGGACAATTGGCCTACTTTAACCCACTCGAGCGAGGAGACCTCCTTCTCCAGCGCCGGATCGGTCTCCCCATCAAAACCAACGGCCACGACGGTCTCACCACGACGACGGGCCTCTCGGGCAAACAGGAACGGCAGGGACTTGCTTCCGGCAATCAGGCCAATCACGGAGTCAGTCTGCGCAAAATATCCCCGTTGGGAAAGTCAGGGCTCGAAGCTTGGATTGCATGGCCCATTAACAGGGAAATCGAGCCTGTCCCCATCGAAGGAGCCTGTCCCCTGCGCAAACGCTCGGAATCCAGCCAAATGTTAAACGCGATTTTAGGAAAACGATTCAAGGAGCCTGTCCCTCTTAGACGGACTCCGGGGCCTTTGTAAGAGGCGTCTCCACTTTTGGGCGACACCCTCAAAACACGTAGGTCTCGCCTCAGACAGGAGCGATCCCTCTGATGGGTCCCTCGGCTAAGCGAAGGCTTGGCGGAGCTTCCGGAAACTCTTTGGAACAGCGGTCTCGGACGGTTCCTTACCCTCCATCTCCAGGGAGACCCACCCTCGGAATCCCGCCTCGCGAAGGATTCCCGCAATGCGACGGTAATCGAGGTCGAGGGTGTACCACTCACCTCCGCCAGGATAATCCTTGGCTTGGACCATGACTGTCCGAGGCGCAATCCGACGAAGCCTCTCGTAGGGATTCTCCAGAAAGTTTCCCGTATCCATCAACAAACCGAAATAGGGGGAATCGATGGCTTCGGCTATCCGGAGCATCCCTTCCACGGTTCTGGTCAAACCCCAGTGGTTCTCAACGGCGAGGGTCACGCCTGCAGCAGCTGCATGAGGCAGGCATTGCTTAAGGCACTCGATGCACCATTGGAAACCCTGCTCCTCGGTATACCCCGGAAGTACTGGTTCCTCCCCGCGCGCCTTCATCAGGTCATCGAACGAAGCGATGGTGTTCCACCGGCCGGAGTTGATGCGGACACAGGAAACTCCGAGCAATGCGGCGATATCAATGCACTTGATCGTGTGTTCGACCTGTCTGCGTCGAACAGCCGGATCGGGATCGACAAAATCCTGATGAATGGAGAGGCATACCAGCGAGACGCCGTATCGGAAGGCCTGCTTTTTGAGGTCGGCCAAATAGGTCCGGTGCTGTGCAGTGAGCGGCTCCTTTTCGGGGATATCCATTTGACGGTGCAGGATATCCACCCCTTCAGCACCCAAGGCGGCAGCCCGTTCGATGACTTGGTGAATAGTCACTTTGGGATCTCGAAAATGCCAATAGGAGTAGGAGGCAATAGCCAGTCGGATCCGGGGCCCTATCGCCACCGGGGAAGCACCTTCAACCGGGGTAGAAATGGCTGATAATCCGGCCAGAGCGGCAGCGCTGGCACCGGTTGATCCCAGAAAACCACGCCTGGAGAGCGCTGAGAGCGAGGGGTTCATGGCGGGGAAGCTGCCGAGCCTGTCCCTGGAGAGCAATCGGGAATGAGACGACCTCTTGAGAGTCTCTTAGATACGGTAAGCCTGTCCCTCGGGATTATTAGATACGGTAAGCCTGTCCTGTCCCTCGGGATTAGACCTGAAATCGGCTTTCGATGGCTGGTTGCCTGAGTTTTTCGGGGCGAACGTGATCTTTCTGAGTCACCTCTGGACACTCAGAACTGATGACAGCGACCGAAGCGGAGCGATCCCGAAATACCCCATCAAACGCACCCAAGAGCCTGTCCCTGAGATTGCCCTCAAGAGCCTGTCCCTGAGATCGCCCCTCTCAAGAGCCTGTCCCTGAGATCGCCACGAACCTGGTGGAGAATGCGATCCGCCCAACCTGCATCGGAAAAAGAACTGGCTCTTCATTGGGCATCCGGACGCCGGATGGCGCAGTGCAATGATCTACAGCCTGTTGATCACAGCCCGCCGCTATGATCTCGATCCGGCCGCGTGGTTGGGGGATGTCTTGCGCCGGATCGCGACCTGCACCTCGGCCAACCTGGCTGAGGTGCTGTCCTGGAACTGGAAGCCGCAGGCGGCCTGAGCCCCAACTGCACATCGGAGCGGATGGGAGCGGTACGTTGGTGGCCGATACCAACAGGTTAACCCGTTAGAGTCTCTGATCGCCCGATCCGAGGGAACCCTGTGGATCGGCATACGCTTACGGAATAACTGCAAAGTCCATCCAGGATAGGTATTACGCGGGTTCGCTTTCAGAGAAGTCGGGGACGCCTGTCAGCATCGTTCTGGAACCCACGGAAAGTTGCCGGTTTGAAAACTACGGTTTTGCCGGTTTCTCGGATCCGTTTTCTTTCCGGATAAGCTCCAGCGTTTCTTCCTTCTTCCAGATGAGGCCGCAGCGACTGAGGCCCACCAGAGTTGATTAGAATTCGTTTGAGCAACCGACAAGCTCAGGCCGGATCGATGATCCGCTGAGTTCCTGGGCTCAGTTTTCATACCGTCACTGACAAACGACACATTAGCTCACTCCCGACTGCGCCAAAAGACAGCCAATAGACAGCCAGAAGAGGCCGGAAGGAGTTAGAAAGGGCTTCACCACACTCAATCGCAGGCTCTTTGATGAGGACGAGAAGAGGGTGAGGGTGCCGATTTATCGGAACACTCACACCTCTAGGCGCTGAACCCGAGCGGTTATTCTTTGAGCTGGCGCTTGGCTTTACGGGCCTCGCTCTTCTCGTTGTTCTCGAATTCCTTCTCGGCCACCCGAACGCCCGGCAACCTCTGACGTTCCTGATCGGCTACCTCACCTGCGTCAGTCGGTGTCGCCAAAATGCTGGGGCGAATGAGGATCATCAACTCGGTGCGGGAACTGTTCTGACTGCGCTTGGAAAACGCCGCGCCGAGGTAAGGAATGTCTTTAAGAAGGGGAACACCGGACTTTTGCTTGTCGGTACTGGTGGTAATATATCCTCCCAGCAATACGGCGTCCTTGTCGCGCACTGTCACAAATGAACTTGCTGTCCGCGTCTGCGTGGTCGGTGCACTCAGTCCGTTGCCTAGGTCCAGATTGACACCCAAATTGTCCACCGTTTGATCAATTTGCATCACCACCAAGTTGTCTGGGGTGATGAAGGGGGTGACATTCAATCCCACGCCCACTGATTGTCGTGTGATTGATTGGCTGTTACCAAAACTGCCGCCGCCAAAAAAGGACCCGGAAACAAAGGGCACCTCGGAGCCGACAAAAAAACTGCCCGGGGTCGCGTGGGAGGTGATGACTCTCGGACGTTGGATCACGTTGACTCGGCCGTCCGCTGAAATGGCACTGATGGCGATATCCCAATTCTGACCGATCTGGGCAAAGTAGGAGAGTCCCGCTCCCGAGGTCGCCGGGATGCCGTTCACGACGTTGGTTCCGACGGACCCTCCAGTCGATCGTCCCAATTGCTTGAGGAACTCTGAACCCGTTCCCAACGGGGCGCCGGAGGGATTATTAATCACGCCGCCGCCTCGGTTGTTGGCATTGTCTCCAAACTGCGCCGTCCGTTGAGCCGCGCTGACGCCATAATTCCAACCACTGCTGATGTTGACCTCCATGATGATGGCTTCAACCAGTACCTGAGGCAGAAGGGTGTCCACCTTCACCAGCACTTCACGCAGTTTGGCGATGTCTTTC
>Ga0255134_1000182_pt1 | contig 15840 bp, 19 predicted proteins | sample Law_Law_RepC_8d_FD_188550 | JGI IMG/M metagenome (GOLD analysis project Ga0255134, IMG submission 188550) | Freshwater microbial communities from St. Lawrence River, New York, United States - Law_Law_RepC_8d | ecosystem: Environmental > Aquatic > Freshwater > River | place: USA: New York... | reverse complement strand
GTTGAGCGGTGTTTAAATTCAGAGCATTGGTCATCAATGCCATGCCAGGAATAATCCACCCACCCATGTGGTGAGAGGGTGTGATGAGATCAATGGTCGTCGCAGTTCCAGCACTGATCACCAATAGATTTTTATTTGGAAACATCTGATGAGCCCCAAGCGCCATGGCTCTCCTGTCAGCACCCAACTGCTCTGGTTGATCATATTGACTACCCAGGTGCTCTATGGCTGATAAGCCATTCATTTGAAACCACGATGCTTGAGGCATGATTGTTTTTAAATGTTTTTTAAGAGCAAGTGTTTGAGTTTCGCCGATGACGCTTGAGCAGATGATTTTCTCAATAGATTGATTTTTTGATAGTGGATCAAATTGAGCAAGTTGAGTGGGTGAATCATTCATGCTCGAGCCGTGATCAATAAAATCAGAGTCTAGATCACCATTACTGGAGGCCATCGCCCATTTGAGTCTGCTGTTGCCGATGTCAATCAACAAGATGCTCATGCTTTTGCCTTTAAAGAAACGTCACCACTGATAATTTTTTGTATCTTATTGTTAGATTCGATCAGTAAATGACCTTGATCATCCACCCCTCGCTCAAAACCTTCAAACTGTATTTGCTCATTCTGAATAATGGCACAGGATTGATTTCTATAAATATCCCATGAGTTCCATTCTTCTTGAAACTTAGAGAAAGAATGTTGTTCAAAGACTTCAATGGTCTTCGCGAGTTCTTTGAGGATAGCAAGCCATAAAACATCAGCATCTATCTTTTTAGTTTGGCTGATCTGATCTAAGCTGGCAATGGGGCGTTGAATGGTATTTTCTAAGGCCTCATCCGTCGTCAAATTAATCCCAATGCCAATCACCAACCAAGTTGATTGATTTGAATCTAATTGACCGCCTTCTAAGAGCATGCCAGCTAATTTTTTTTCATTGAAGAAGATATCGTTCGGCCATTTGAGACCCAAACCTGATTTTTTTAAATCTTCCTGAGAAATTCCGCTGGCTTGACTGATTCCTTTGACCACGGCAAGTCCGCAGGCAAGGCTTAATCCTGATAGTTCAGAAATATTTTTTTTGAATGGGTAAGCAACTGAAAATGTCAGTGCTTGCTGGGCATGGCTGACCCAAGATCTGCCAAGGCGTCCCTTGCCAGAGGTTTGTGTGATGGCTTTTCTGGCAATGGGTTCCCATAGCTGACCAGCTCGCCACCGAGCCATCAAGTCTTCGTTGGTTGAAGGACTTTGATCAACAGTTTCTAGGATCCAATTGATTGCCATTTCAATATTGTAGGTACTATGTGGCTATGACAGGAAATTTTCAAAGACCTCAACGCCTTAACTGGCCAGATTTGCCGATGCCAACCGCAAGGATGGCATGCTTTTCTTATATTTTGTTGATCATTTACGCCAGTATTTATCCGTTCAATTTCAATGTCAGCGTGGGCGCCACTTACTTGGATTGGATTTTTGCGCCAATCCCTCAGTACATCACTTCATTTGATGTTTTTACCAATATTTTGGGTTATTTGCCCTTGGGTTTTTTAATTGTTTTTGCTGTTTATCCTCGCCTGAAATCTTATCGTGCCTTGTTGTTGTCAATCATCATTGGCGCTTTTCTTTCTGCAGGTTTGGAATCTTTACAGACTTGGCTAGTGACTCGGATACCCAGCAATGTTGATTGGTGGGCAAACATATCTGGGGTAGCAATAGGCGCACTCATTGCCATCACATTGGACCCCGCTTGGCTTTCTGGAAGTATTTTTCAAAGAAAGAGGGTTGAATGGTTTGGGGTGCGATCTAGCGGTATTTTGTTGCTAATGGCATTTCCATGGGCGCAAATTTATCCCCAAACAGCATGGCTGGCCATGGGTGGACTTGCGACCAAGTGGCCCAATTCGATTCTTTGGACAAGTACTTTTAACTTTGCCACGATTGAAATCGCCACAACGATGCTGGCCTGGATTTTCGCTGGTATCAGCATTGCATTGACCATGCGCAAGGGTGCGCCCAAATTAGTACTGTTATTTTGTTTACTGATCACCACGATTATTTTGAAAGCTTTGTTTTCAGGAATGCAGTTTGGGGCTGATAAAAGCTTTGCGTGGTTAACTCCGCCTGCATTATGGGGAATGATATTTTCAACAATTCTATTGTTTGGGGCTTTGCAATTGAACAGGGTTTATTTGTATTTGATTGGTATTTGCGCTTTGCTTGGTATGTTGTTCTTGGTGAATTTCTTTCCGCAAAACCCATACTATTTAGTGACCATTCAAGAGTGGCGCCAAGGTCGGTTATTGCACTTTAACCATTTGATGTCATGGCTGGCTTGGATTTGGCCAGTAGCAGCATGCCTCTCTTTAATAAAAGGCTTGAAACTCAAGTCGTCTATATAATTTTCAATATGAGCCACTTTAAATACCACTTATTCTTTTGTTTGAACCAGCGTGAAAACGGTAAAGACTGTTGTGCCCAGCACAACGCTCAAGGCCTATTTGAGCATGCCAAGCTTCGTTGTAAGGACTTGGGCTTGTCAGGCGAAGGCAAGGTGAGAGTTAATAAAGCGGGATGTTTGGACCGCTGTGCTCATGGCCCGGTGATGGTTGTTTATCCAGAAGGGATTTGGTACACCGCCATTGATCAAAGTGACATTGATGAAATCATTGATACACATTTTGTTAAAGGCCAAGTGGTTGATCGATTAAGGATTGATTAAGTGAATCGAACCATCAAAATTCATTTGAAGGGGCCTGCTGGAATCATTGAGGCATCCTTAGATTTGCCTGAGGGTTTAAAGCATGACCCAGCAAACTTTCGTCCAAGAGGCATTGCCTTGGTGGCGCACCCTCATCCGCTGTTGGGCGGCACGATGGACAATAAAGTGGCACAAACTTTGGCGCGCACACTTGCGCAATTAAATTATGTGACTGTCAGACCAAACTTCAGAGGTGTTGGTGCATCTGAAGGCGTGCACGACGATGGCAAAGGTGAAACGCAAGATATATTGGCTGTCATTGCCTGGATGAAAGATTCTTTTGGTTGGCAAGAGATTGCTGAATTAGAGGGGCAAGGTTGGCCATTATTGGTGGGTGAATTACCTTTGGTGATCGCAGGTTTTTCTTTTGGCAGTTATGTCAGCAGTTATGTTGTGAAGCATTTAGAAGAACTACAGATGCCGCCTGAGCGACTCATCATGGTGGGTTCTGCAACGGGTAAATGGGATGTTGCCCCAGTGCCTAAGAACACGATTGTGATCCATGGGGAAGTGGACGATGTGATTCCCTTGACCAGTGTTTTAGATTGGGCCAGACCTCAAGAGTTGACAGTGCAAGTGATACCGGGCGCCGATCATTTTTTCCACCGCAAATTACATTGCATCCGTGATTTGATTGTGAGTGCTTTTCATGGGCAACCTGATCCTCGAGGCGTTGATTAAGCATGGATATTCCTGCAGAAGAATCACTGATCAAATACCCGTGTGACTTTCCGATCAAAGTCATGGGTAAGTCTGTGCCTGGGTATCAAGAAGCTGTTCAGAATATTGTTTTACAGTTTGATAAAAATTACGATATCACCACCACTGAATGTAGGCCATCAAAAAATGGTAATTATTTGGGTTTAACAGTGACGGTACATGTCATAAGCCGCGAGCAATTAGATGAGCTCTACAGAACCCTATCAACCCACCCAATGGTGAGTGTTGTTTTATAAATAATGACGATCATCATTCGCCAATTAGGTTTGCAGGAGTATTTGCCAACATTTGAGGCGATGAAAAACTTCACGGCGAAACGCTCAACTGAAACATCTGATGAGATTTGGGTGTTGCAGCATCCGCCGACTTACACATTGGGCCAAGCTGGGGATGCGGCTCACTTACTTCAGCCTAATGCACAAATACCGTTGATCCCGATTGATCGAGGTGGTCAGATCACTTATCACGGCCCTGGGCAATTGGTCATTTATTTGTTATTGGATTTACGCCGCAGACGTCTATTTGTTCGAGACTTGGTGCATCGCATTGAGCAGGCCATCATTGATACTTTGGCAGATTTTGACATTGTGAGTCAAAGAAAATCAGGGGCGCCAGGCATCTACCTGGCTGGTGAGCCAGCCATCCCTGCAGAACTGCATGGAGCAAAAATTGCTGCCTTGGGGCTTAAGGTGACCAAGCAATGTTGTTATCATGGCCTGGCACTCAATGTGGATATGGATCTAAAGCCCTTTTTAGCAATCAACCCCTGTGGTTATGAGGGTTTAAAGACAATTGATATGAAGAGCCTTGGGGTGAGCGACAATATCGACATTGTGGCAAAAAATATAGTGAGCCATTTATCTCAACAATTAGAGGTGCGGTCATGACCAAGACCTACGATCCAAATCAAAAACAAAAATCTGCTGATAAAACATCGCGCATTCCAATCAAGATTGTGCCGATTGAAGAAGTTTTAAAAAAACCTGATTGGATCAGGGTGAAAGCTGCTTCTGGTAATTCTCGCTTTAATGAGATCAAAAAGATCCTTCGTGAAAATCAATTGGTGACGGTTTGTGAAGAAGCCAGCTGCCCAAATATTGGCGAGTGTTTTGGTAAAGGTACTGCAACATTCATGATCATGGGTGATAAATGCACCCGTCGTTGTCCGTTTTGTGATGTTGGGCATGGAAGACCAGATCCTCTTGATTTAGAAGAGCCCAATAATCTTGCTAAAACAATTGCAGCGCTGAAACTATCTTATGTGGTGATCACCAGTGTGGATCGTGATGATCTTCGTGATGGCGGTGCTCAGCATTTTGTTAACTGCATCACCAAGACAAAAGAAATGTCCCCTCAAACAAAAATTGAAGTGTTGGTTCCTGACTTCAGGGGCAGACTTGAAAAGGCTTTGGATATCTTCAATGATGGCTTGCCAGATGTGATGAACCACAACCTAGAAACTGTGCCACGCTTATACAAAGAAGCGCGTCCAGGCTCAGACTACATGCACTCATTGAAGTTGTTAAAAGACTTCAAGGCTCGCTATCCTCATGTTTCAACCAAGAGTGGTTTGATGGTTGGCCTTGGTGAAACAGACGAAGAGATTTTAGAAGTGATGAAAGACATGCGTGAGCATGACATCGACATGTTGACCATTGGTCAGTACTTGGCGCCATCAGGTCATCATTTGCCGGTGCGTCGTTATGTGCACCCTGATACATTTGCCATGTTTGAGAAAGAAGCTTATGCGATGGGCTTTACTCATGCAGCGGTTGGAGCGATGGTCAGATCAAGCTATCACGCAGACGAACAAGCTCACAAGGCAGGTGTTGTTTAATCAATCAATTGGCAGGTAAGCAAAGGCAAGCTCAGAGCTAGCTTAAAACTAACTTAGAGCTAGCTTTTATCTGCCAAAGATTTTTCTAGTAACTTGTGGAAGTCATTCCAATCTGGTTCACCAACATAGCGCTTGATGATTTTTCCCTGCTTGTTGATCACAAGCGTCGTTGGGGTCAGCTGAATTTTCCCAAATGCTTTTGCGGCACTCCCGTCTGAATCCATGGCAACAATGAATGGCAGTTTGCGCGTTTCTGCAAAGTTCACCACGTACATCGGTGGGTCATAAGACATTGCTAAGGCAATGAACTCTAAGCCTTGTGATTTGTACTTTTCATAGGTATTGACCAAATCAGGCATTTCTTTAACGCATGTCACGCAACTGGTTGCCCAAAAATTAATCACGGTGACTTTTCCAGCGATATCAGCTTGGGTCAAAGTTTTTCCTGATATTTCAGAAATCTTGAAGTTTGGCACTGATTGCTGAGTATCTGATGCACACCCTGATAGAAGGCCGAATACGGAAATGAGTCCAGCTGCTAGAAAATGTTTGATTGTCATAAATCTGCTGAAGTGAGGTTGAATGGGCATAATCTTATTTTATGCAAATTAAACAAATCATGTTGCGAAACTTATTCATCATTCTTGGGCTTTTGCTGACGGTGTCTGCATGTTCTCCAACTTTGGATTGGAGAACGGTTCGTTCAGACGATTTGCTTTACGAAGCGCTGTATCCAGGCAAGCCAAGCCGTGCTGAAAAATCAGTGATGTTTGATGGTCATAAGCTGACCATGACGATAGAGGCTTCCAAGGTCGAGAATTCACTTTATGCGGTTGGGGTTATTAATATTCCCAAAGACATCAGTCAAAAATTTGATGCCAATGGGTTTATAAAGTATATACAAACAGGGATGTTGAGTAATTTGAAGAACTCTCCTGCACCCATTGAAAAGACGGTGACAATCAAAACTGCTGGGCAGTCCAGCATTGATTTGAGCGCTAAAGAATTCTTGATCCAAGGTGATGGTCCGGATGCTAAAAAAAGATTGTTGAGATTTAGAATCGTGCAGCGTCAGTTTCCCGACGGACAAATACAAATTTATCAACAAAGTCTTTTGCAAACAATCGGCGACGAAGTACCTCTTGAAAAGTTGATTCAGACTGATGCTCACGAGATGTTCTTTTCTGGGTTCAAGCCTTACTAAGTGGCCATGAGTCATCCTGCTCCAGCTTTGCCAATGAAGGGTGCATTAGCACTCAAGGTATTTATATTTTTTGCCTTTGCTTATATTCTGTCTTATGCATTCCGTTCTGTGAATGCAGTGATTGCTCCTGAGTTGATGGCTGATTTAAAAATCAGCAATGCGCAGCTAGGCCTTTTGTCAGCGGCTTATTTCATTGGTTTTTCAGCGATGCAGATACCTTTGGGTATTGCGCTTGATAAATTTGGCGTGAGAAGAGTGGAAAGTGTTTTGTTGTTAATGGCTTTGGCTGGCACACTTGTTTTTGCTTTTTCAGAATCATTATTTGGTTTAACAATTGGTCGTTTATTGATTGGTATTGGTGTTTCAGCTTGTTTGATGGCTGCATTCACAGCCTATCGCAGATGGTTTGCGTTGGAGCAGCAAGGGCAGCTTGCCTCAGGGATGTTGGTGTTTGGCACGGTGGGTGCTTTGATGACCACGGTGCCTGTTCAGTTATCCCTGCCTTATATTGGTTGGCGCGGCATTTTTATAGTCATGGCGTTATTGGTGTTGATTGGTTTTATTGCCATTCGTTTTGGTTTGCCTAAATTTGACGATCATCCACATGTGAATAATGCACCTTTGAGTGATGATCATCAGTCGATTGGTTTAAAAGATATTTTTTTAAATCCATTCTTTTTAAGAATGTTGCCCATCGGGGTTATTAATCATGGCGGCTTTTTAGCTTTGCAAACACTGTGGATTGGTCCATGGATGATGGATGTGCTTGGGTATAGCTCGATTGAGAGTGCGCAAATTTTATTTTTATTCAATGGGGTGATGTTGCTGGGTTATGCCTTCAATACTTGGTTCATTCCACGTGCTAATCGTCAGGGATATCAAACCCTGAATTACATCAAGTATTTATTGGGTTTTGGTTTAGTAGCGCAATTGATTGCCATTACTTGGCAAATTCAATTGAGTTGGATTTTATGGATTGTGTTGGCCATCACAGCCACTGGTCATATTTTGGGTCAGAGCACTGTGATCACAGCATTCCCATCGCGCAATGCTGGCTTGGCCAGTACCAGTTACAACTTATTGATTTTTGTTGGGGCTTTTATCTTCCAATGGAGCATTGGTTGGGGCATTGATTTGATGAGTGCTCAAGGCTTTGGAAAGCCAGATGCTTTTCGCCAAGTATTTTTAGTATTTTTAGCGCTACAAGCGATGTCGTTTATTTGGTTTTTATATTATCCAAAGCCACTGAAGCATCACTTGGCTGCTCAATAAGCCATCACTTCTTTTCTAATGCGCTGACCTTCGCTTCAAGCTCTTCTAATTTGGCCCGTGTCTTAGCCAACACCTGAGTCTGTAAATCAAATTCTTCACGAGTGACCAAATCTAGTTTTTGAAATCCTTGGGTCATCAAGCCACGAACATTTTTTTCTAAGTCTTTAGCAGGAGATTGGCGAATTGCATCGCCCACTTTGGTTTGCATGTCATTAGCAATGCTTTGCATTTTTTCCATGATGTCTTGCGGGTTCATACAGTCTCCAGAGGAATTTCTTGAATAGTATCTTTTTACCAAAGATATGAGAATCTCATGCACCAATACGGTGCTTCATTTTGGTGCATGGTGTGCATTCTTAAATGGTGCATTGAAGCAATAGCAACGACTGTGTAAATTAATACATTCACTAAGTCATTGTTTATATTTAAATAAATAGAACTGGCACAGCTTTTGCTTAATATCTTTGCAAGGAATTTCCCTTGGATTGTTTATTAGGAGTGCAACATATGAAAACTTACTTAACTCTCTCAGCGATCGCTTTGGCAGCAGCTGCTACTTTATCTTCTGGCACGGTGTTGGCTCAAGCCGCAGCACCAGCCCCTGAATACACGATTGCATACAACATTGGTGCAACTAGCGACTATCGTTTCCGTGGCCTAAAGCAAAATGGTGATAACGCTGCTGTTCAAGGTGGTATTGATTTTGCGCATAAATCAGGCGTTTACCTTGGCACATGGGCATCAAATGTTTCTGATTGGGCTGCCGCAAACGCTTCTGCAAATTTAGAGATGGATTTTTATGGTGGCTACAAAACTGAGTTGGCAGGTGTGGCTCTTGATTTCGGGATGATCTACTACAACTATCCTGGTGCTAGCAAACCTAACTTGTCAGACACTCGTGAAGTTTATATTGGCGCCGCATACGGACCAGCAGCATTTAAAGTGTCCCGTGTAATGAGTACTAATTATTTTGCTTCAACTGGTGGTGATGCAAGTGGCACGATGTATTACGACCTAACTTTGTCACAAGAAGTAATGCCTAAGCTAACAGCCTCAGTTCACGCTGGCTATACAGATTATAAAAATGGGTCAAACAATTTATATGATGGCGGAGTAAATGGAAGCGGCAAAGTTTCATATTCTGACTACAACGTTGGTTTAACGTACGACTACGAAGGTTATATGTTGGGCGTAAAGTATTTCTTTAACGATACAAAGCCTGGTACAGAAGGTTATGCAACTAGTGCTGCCGGCAAAAAACTTTACAAAGACGGCTTAGCAGTTTCAGTTCTTAAAGCATTCTAATTTAGCGATCTCACGGAGAAACCTATGAAATTAATCACAGCAATTATCAAGCCCTTCAAGCTTGACGAAGTGCGTGAGGCGCTATCAGAAGTAGGCGTTTCAGGCATTACCGTTACTGAAGTTAAAGGCTTTGGACGACAAAAGGGTCACACTGAGTTGTATCGCGGTGCTGAGTACGTTGTTGATTTTTTGCCTAAAGTAAAAATTGAGGCAGCAGTGGATGATGGCATTGTGGAGCGCGCCATCGAAGCGATCGAAAAATCAGCAAAAACCGGCAAGATCGGTGATGGCAAGATTTTCGTGTCATCTATTGAACAAGTTATCCGCATTCGTACCGGTGAAACCGGTCAGTCTGCTCTTTAAAGCGAGGTATCAAAATGACACATTGGATTAAACGTCTACTCGCAGCTGGCGCAACAGCTTTGGCACTAGGCTCAGTCACGATGGCAGTTTCTTCTCCAGCTTACGCTGCTGAGGAAGCTAAGCCAGCTGTAACTGCTCCTGCTGCAGCTGCTGCTAGTGCTGCCCCAGCTGCTCCTGCAGCCCCGGCACCAGTTGCAAATAAAGGTGACACAGCTTGGATCATGATTTGTACTGCGTTAGTGATATTGATGACGTTGCCAGGTTTGGGTCTTTTCTACGGTGGCTTGGTACGTAGCAAAAACATGTTGTCCGTGTTGATGCAATGTATGGTCATCTTCTCGTTGATCTCAGTTCTTTGGGCGGTGTATGGCTACAGTGTTGCCTTCACTCCAGGCAACGCATTCTTTGGTGGATTTGATCGACTCTTCTTGGCTGGTTTAACACCAGAATCAATGGGTGCCACATTCAGTAAAGGTGTTGTGATTCCAGAGTTTGCATTCTTCTCATTCCAGGGTGCGTTTGCAACAATCACTTGCTGTTTGATCATTGGTGCGTTCGCTGAGCGTGCAAAGTTCTCTGCAGTGTTGTTGTTCATTGTTCTTTGGTTCACATTCAGCTATCTACCAATCGCTCACATGGTTTGGTTCTGGCCAGGTCCTGATGCTTACACTGATGCAGCCGCGGCTGAAGCAGCCACAGCAGCTTCTGGTTGGTTGTTCCAAATGGGCGCATTAGACTTCGCTGGCGGTACAGTGGTGCATATCAATGCCGCGGTGGCTGGTTTGGTTGGTGCTTATGTGATCGGTAAGCGTCTTGGTTTCGGTAAGGAAGCCATGAAGCCACATAGCTTAACTTTGACCATGGTTGGCGCATCACTTTTGTGGTTCGGTTGGTTCGGCTTCAATGCTGGTTCAGCACTAGAAGCTTCAGGTGGTTCAGCAATGGCATTTGCTAATACATTCTTAGCAACTTCAGCTGCTGTATTGACTTGGTCTTTGGGTGAGTGGATTGGTAAAGGTAAGCCATCAATGTTGGGTGCAGCATCTGGCGCAGTTGCCGGCTTGGTTGCAATCACTCCAGCAGCAGGCTTCGTTGGCCCAATGGGCGCCATCATCATCGGTTTGATCTCAGGCTTCCTATGCCTATGGGGTGTGACTGGTTTGAAGCGCATGCTTGGCGCTGATGACAGCTTGGATGTGTTTGGTGTTCACGGTGTGGGTGGTATTGTGGGTGCGCTTTTAACAGGTGTATTTGCAGCCCCAGCATTGGGTGGCACAGGTATCTATGACTACGTAGCCAATGCTGTAGCAGCTGATTACTCAATTGCTGGCCAAGTATGGATCCAGGCCAAGGCTGTATTAACTACCATCGTTTGGTCAGGTGTGGTGTCATTCATTGCCTACAAACTGGTTGATGTGGTGATTGGTTTGCGTGTGCCTGAAGATGCTGAACGTGAAGGTTTGGACATCACTTCTCACGGCGAAACAGCCTACGAAGGTTAATGATTTAGTAGTAAATCTGTGTGAAATGTGAAGTAAATATCCCCCGGTAGATTTCTTGCTGGGGGGCTTTTAAAGAGCGGTTTCTTTAATTAGAACCCGCTCTTTTTTTATCTGTCTTAGAATGACAACATGGTTCCTCATCTTATTACTGCCCTGAATGGTCCTTTGCTTGAATTAGAGAGCAAGGTTTTAGAAGCCACACCTGCCATCGAGCGATGGTTCAGGCTGGAGTGGCAAGAGCACACGCCCCCGTTTTATTGTTCAGTGGATCTGCGCAATGCCGGGTTCAAGCTTGCTCCTGTTGATACCAATTTATTCCCTGGAGGCTTCAATAACCTGTCTCAAGAAATGATGCCTTTGGCCGTGCAGGCCTCGATGGCATCTATTGAGAAAATTTGCCCAGATGCAAAAAATTTATTGTTGATTCCAGAGCGTCACACACGCAATGTGTTTTATTTGCAAAACGTGGCACGCTTAGCTTCAATATTGAGACAAACTGGTTTGAATGTTCGACTAGGAAGTTTGTCAGAAGATATAACAAAACCAACACCAATTGATTTGCCAGATGGCCAAAGATTGGTTTTGGAGCCGTTGGCCAGAATTGGGAATAAAGGTCGTCGATTAGGTCTCAAGGATTTTGATCCTTGCACGATTCTTTTGAATAATGATTTATCAGGCGGCATCCCCAAGATTTTAGAAAATCTTCACGAGCAATATTTATTGCCTCCATTGCATGCGGGTTGGGCTGTGCGCCGTAAATCAAATCACTTTGATGCCTACGACGATGTGGCTAAGAAGTTTTCCAAAGTGATTGATATTGATCCGTGGATGATCAATCCATTTTTCACGAAGTGTACTGGCGTTAATTTCCATGAGCGCATCGGTGAAGAGTGCTTGCAAGAGAGTGTCGATACTATCTTGAAAAAGATTGCACGAAAATACAAAGAGTACGGCATCAAAGAAAAACCTTATGTGATTGTTAAAGCAGATGCTGGAACTTATGGCATGGGCATTATGACTGTCAAAGATGCTAGCGAAGTCAAAGATTTGAATCGCAAAGAACGCAATAAAATGAGCGTTATCAAAGAAGGCTTAGAGGTTGCTGATGTCTTGGTTCAAGAGGGTGTTTACACCTTCGAGAAAATCAATGAGGCTGTTGCTGAGCCTGTTGTCTATATGATGGACCGTTACGTGGTTGGTGGTTTTTACAGGGTTCACACGGGCCGTGGGGTTGATGAAAATCTCAATGCGCCAGGCATGCATTTTGTGCCATTGGCGTTTGAGCACAATTCAATTCCGGATGTGGCTGCAAAACCAGGCATTGCAGTACCTAATCGTTTTTATCTTTATGGCGTGGTTGCAAGACTCGCTTTATTGGCGGCATCTTTAGAGCTAGAGCGCACTGATCCAGAGGCAGAATAATCAGATGAAGAAGCTTCTCTTTATTGCAGATCCTCTGAGCAGTTTCGTCGTCAAAAAAGACAGTACTTTGGCCATGATGAAAGTTTCGCAAGTGCGAGGTCATGAAGTTTGGCATTGTCATATTCATGATCTGAAAAGTATCGACTCGTTGATTCAAGCAGATTGCAAGCAGATTGAGATAACTACTCATGACGGTTCTTGGTTCAAGGAAGTAAAAGCTCAAGTTCGAAAGCTTTATGAATTTGATGCCATCATCATGAGGAAAGATCCTCCTTTTGATTTGGCTTATGTCACAGCCACTTGGTTTTTGTCGCAAGCATGTCTTGAGGGTGCAAAAGTATTCAATGCTCCTGATGCTTTGAGAAACCATTCTGAAAAATTAGCGCTCTTGGAGTTCATGAAGTTTGCACCCCCGACAGTCGTCAGTCATGATTTGGCCGACATCAAAGCATTTCATCAGCATCATCAAGACGTGATCATCAAGCCTTTGGATGGCATGGGTGGCCAAGGTATTTTTAGGGTTCAAGCCAATGGGTTGAATTTAGCCAGCATTGTCGAAACTCTGGGCGGTAATGGTCAGCGAGCATTGATGGTTCAAAAGTTTCTGCCAGAGATAGCTGCAGGCGATAAGCGGGTGTTGTTGATTGGTGGCGAAGTGGTCCCCTTTAGCTTGGCACGTATTCCACAAGCTGGTGAAGTGAGAGGTAATCTTGCATCCGGTGGTAAGGGTGTTGCGCAACCCGTCACTCAACAAGAATTGAGTATTGCCGAAGAGCTCGCCCCTCAGTTGGCTTCAAGAGGGTTGCATTTGGTGGGCTTGGATTTTATCGGTGGTTTTTTAACAGAAATAAATGTGACCAGCCCAACTTGCTTTGTTGAAATTAGCGAGCAAACAGGTCATGATGTGGCATTGCAGTGGTTAACTAATTTAGAGAAACATATTCATTAAATGGCCGGCATTTTAATCATCGCTCATGCGCCTTTGGCATCTGCATTACAAGAATTCACTCGCCATGTGTATGGCGAGGTGCCAGATCGTCTAAAGGCCCTTGATGTCATGGCGCACGAAGATGCAAAGTTGACTTTGGAGCGCGCGGTAGAAGCAGCCCAGTCAATCAATTCTGATAAGGGCCTTCTGGTGCTCACAGATATCATGGGGGCTACACCAGCCAACGTGGCCAGTCGTTTAGCTCATATGACAGAATTTGCCGGAAATGTCAGAGTGATTGCAGGAGTCAATTTGCCGATGTTAATGCGGGCCATTGCCTACAGATCAGAGCCTTTAGATTCTGCCACTCAAAAAGCCATGCATGGTGGTCAACAAGGGATTATTCCAATTGGCCACATGGGTCACATTGATGATAATAAAAAGATGGAAGTGAAGGATTAAGAATGCCCAGCGCAGAAATTAATATCATCAATAAACTTGGATTGCATGCTCGCGCCTCGGCTAAATTAACCCAGCTAGCAGGTCAGTACCCGTGCGAGATATTTTTGTCCAAGAGTGGCAGAAGAGTGAATGCTAAAAGTATTATGGGTGTCATGATGCTTGCTGCTGGAATGGGCAGCGTCTTAACTCTTGAGACTGAAGGTGAGCAAGCGCAAGAGGCTTTTGATGCGATTCAGGCGCTCATCAATGATCGTTTTGGGGAAGGTCAGTAATTTGTCTTTTACGCTTCATGGTATTCCTGTTACGAATGGTATTGCGATAGGTCGTGCCCTGAGGATCGCTCCATCCGCCATGGATGTGAAGCATTATTTGATTTCTGAAGGCAACGAACAAGTAGAACAAAAAAGGCTCCTCGACGCATTTCAAATTGTTAGACAAGAATTAAAGACTCTAAGAGCAGGTTTGCCTGAGGCAGCGCCAGAAGAGATGGCTGCATTTTTGGATGTGCATGGCATGATTTTGGCGGACCCAACGCTGACAGAAAAACCTTTAGAGCTGATTCAAGAAAAACGATATAACGCTGAATGGGCTTTGGCTACTCAGTTGGAAAATGTGCTCGAACAATTTGCAGAGATTGAGGATGCTTATTTGCGCGAAAGGGCTGCAGATATTCGTCAGGTCGTTGAGCGGGTCATGAAAGTCCTTCATTTGGGCGAGGATCATCAAACCATTGGAGCCTTCTACAAAACAGTTTCTGAAAACAGAGAGCTGAGCGAAGTGATTGTGGTGGCCCATGACATTTCTCCGCCAGACATGTTGCGCTTTAAAGAATTGGCTTTTGGTGGATTTGTCACTGATTTGGGCGGTAAAACTTCACACACTGCAATCGTTGCAAGAAGCTTGGATATTCCTGCTGCTGTTGGTGTTAGAAGTGCCAGTGAACTGATTCGACAAGATGATTGGCTCATCATCGATGGCGATCGTGGCATTGTCATTGTTGACCCAAGTCCTTTTATTCTTGAAGAGTATCGCCATTTGCAGTCGGCGAGAAAACTTGAAAAGAAAAAACTTTTAAGACTCAAGCACACACCAACAGTGACACTGGATGGTCAGCACATTGATTTGATGGCCAACGTTGAAATGCCGGATGATGCGCCAATGGCATTGGATTCCGGGGCTGTTGGTATTGGTTTGTTCAGATCTGAATTCTTATTCATGAATCGCCAAGGCCAAATGCCAGATGAGGAAGAGCAATTCTGGGCATATCGCAAAACAGCTGAAGCCATGAAGGGTTTGCCAGTCAGCATCAGAACCATTGATATTGGTGCCGATAAGCCTTTAGACGTCAAAGATAATGGTGGTGCAAACTATTTGTCACCTTTGGGTTTGCGTGCCATCAGATGGTCATTGTCTGAGCCTGAAATGTTTTTGATTCAGATACGAGCAATCTTAAGAGCTTCGGTATTTGGCAAGATCAAGATTTTGATACCGATGTTGGCTCATGCTCAAGAAATTGATCAAACTTTAGAGTTGATACAAACTGCTAAAAATCAATTGGAAGCTGAAAGTATTAGTTTTGATCCGGGTATTCAAGTGGGCGCGATGATTGAAATCCCAGCGGCTGCTTTGGCACTTCCTTTGTTCATTCGTCGCTTGGATTTCTTATCTATTGGCACCAATGATTTGATTCAATACACTTTGGCGATTGATCGTGCAGACAATGCTGTTGCGCATTTGTATGACCCACTGCATCCCGCAGTTTTAAGATTGATCGCCAGCATTATCAGAGATGCAAAAAATGCTCAAATGCCAGTATCTGTGTGTGGCGAAATGGCCGGAGATGCCTCAATGACGAGGGTCTTATTGGGTATGGGCTTGACTGATTTCTCACTTCATTTCAAGCAGCTCTTATCGGTTAAACAAGAAATCTTGCGATCTGATACCCAGCAATTGAAATCAGCGGTTGATAGTTTGTTATCAGCGATTGAGCCTGAAGATATTCAGGCAGCATTTCAAAAAATTAACGCTTGATCAATATTGATTCAGTCAATGAGTGATTGAATCAATAAT
>Ga0255134_1000172_pt1 | contig 16223 bp, 17 predicted proteins | sample Law_Law_RepC_8d_FD_188550 | JGI IMG/M metagenome (GOLD analysis project Ga0255134, IMG submission 188550) | Freshwater microbial communities from St. Lawrence River, New York, United States - Law_Law_RepC_8d | ecosystem: Environmental > Aquatic > Freshwater > River | place: USA: New York... | reverse complement strand
AGTTTGGCCTCCGTCCTTGCTCAAATGGCAAGAGGAGACAGCGTCAAACTTGGCGTAACATTGGTTGAAGGCTGGACCTTTGCACAATTCAAGGCAGCCATTGATGCTCAGCCTGAACTCAAAAAGGAAGCCAAGGCATGGTCAAGCAAACAGTTGCTAAGCAAGTTAGACGCCAAAGAGGCTCACCCTGAGGGTCTGTTTTTCCCAGACACCTACATTTATGAGCCAGGCGACTCTGATTTATTGATCTATCAAAAGGCCTATCGTGCCATGCAGGTTCATTTGAATGATGCTTGGGGAAAACGCCATGAAGGGTCACCGATCAAATCACCCTATGAACTGTTGAAGTTGGCATCCATCATTGAGAAAGAAACCGGGCACCCTGATGACCGTGGTTTGGTGTCAGCGGTTTTTAATAACCGCTTAAAAATTGGGATGAAGCTTCAAACAGATCCCACCATCATTTATGGCTTGGGCTCAACCTTTGATGGCGACCTCAGAAAAAAAGACCTCTTAAAAGACGGCCCTTACAATTCTTATACGCGCTATGGCTTGCCACCTACACCTATTGCCATACCAGGCAAGAATTCTTTGTTGGCAGCAGCCCAGCCTAGCAGCTCGAAAGCGCTTTATTTTGTTGCCAAGGGAGATGGTCGAAGCGCCTTCTCTGAGTCCTTGGTAGCGCATAATGAAGCTGTTCGAAAGTACCAGTTAAAAAAGTAATCAACCAATAAACCAACACCCACGCTTAACCGCTCAGAGCTTATTTTCCCATGTCCCTTTTCACTCAATCCAACAATGCGCCAGGCTTATTCATATCCTTTGAGGGCATTGATGGGGCTGGAAAAAGCACTCACATCCAGGCATTTGCCGCTGAGTTAGGCAAAAAATATCCCAAGCATGAGATTGTTCTGACCCGTGAGCCGGGTGGTACTGCTTTGGGTGAGAAGCTTCGAGAGATTCTCTTGCATCACCCCATGCATCTGGAAACAGAGGCTTTGTTGATGTTTGCCGCCCGTAGAGAGCATTTGGCCACAGTGATTGAACCTGCCTTGGCGGCTGGCAAGATTGTGATTTCTGACCGTTTCACCGATGCCAGTTTTGCCTACCAAGGTGGTGGCCGAGGTTTGGACTTGGGCAAGCTTTATGAATTAGAGGTCTGGGTTCAGATGCGCCTGTCTCAGGATGTTCATGGAGAAGGGGCAGAGAAGCGTTATGTTTTGCAACCGGACCTAACTTTCTTATTTGACCTGCCAAGTCAAACCGCAGAATCTCGTCGCAGTGCTGCTCGTGACCCTGATAAGTTTGAACAGCTCAATACCGACTTTTTTGAAAAAGTCAGACTTGAATACTTGCGCCGTGCCCAAGATGATGTAGCCAGATTTCATTTGATTGATGCCAGTCAGAGCAAAGAAGTTATCTGGAAAATACTTCAAAAAGCTATTTCAAATATATGATTAATATAGATATATTGATCATATATTTTAACTATAACGCATCATATAAACATTGCCTATGAAGCAATCACTTCATCCTTGGTTTGAGCAAGCGTGGTCTGAGTTGAATCTGACCAACATGCCTCATGCCATCCTATTGCATGGACAGACCGGGATTGGCAAGATGGACTTTGCCCTTCATTTGGCCAAAGCTTTGATCTGCGAAACCAGCCAAGCGACAAAACCTTGCTGTGAGTGTGAAGCTTGTCATTGGTTTGATACAGGCAATCACCCTGACTTTTTGGGGATTGTTCCAGAGAGCCAAGCCCATTTATTGCCTCATGAACAGATGGCAGGGGACGATGGTTTGGATGAAAAGCCCAAAAAAGGCAGTAAAAAGGTAGAAGACGATTCTGAGAAAGCCGATAAGAAAGCCAGCTCAGTGATCAAAGTGGAGCAAATTAGAGATGCTTTGGAGGGCATTACAACCTCACCGCATCGTGGTATTCAAAGAGTGGTGCTGATCAACCCAGTTGAAACATTGAACTCTGTTTCAGCCAATACCTTATTAAAGACTCTCGAGGAGCCGCCTGAGAGCACCTTGTTCATCTTGGTCAGCGATCGATTGGATCGCATCATGCCAACGATTCGTTCTCGCTGTCGATTGCTGGCTTTAGGAAGACCTTCAGCAGAAGTATCTTTGCCTTGGTTAGCAACACAGTTGACAGCTGCAGGCATCAAAGCTAGTCAAGCTGAGATTGAAAAAGTATTGAGTGAAGCAGGCGGAGCAGTCATGGACGCCAGAGATCGCTTATTGGGTTTGTCTGGAGCCGAGGAGTCAGCTCAAGATATTGCTGAGCCACTACTCAAAGCTTTGGGCGAGGGATCTCAAATCAATTGGCTGCAAACGGCAGAAGCAATTCATAAAGCCCCCATGTCTGAGCTCTTGGTCACCTTGGAGCGTTGGACGGCTGATCTAATGAGTCAGCAAAATGCTGGGCAGATTCGTTATTACCCATCGAGAAGATCATCCTTAGAACAATGCTCTAAGAGCGCTAGAAGTCATAAGCTATCGGAATATTGGAAGATCTTGTTGAATGCCAGACGACATGAGCTGCACGCTTTGGCGAATCGAGTTCAAATAGAAGCACTCTTGATTCGGTATCAAGAAATATTTAAAGATTGATTTAAAGATTAACTGGAAGTTCTCACTATATGTTCGTTGATTCCCATTGCCACTTAGACTTCCCTGAGTTCACTGAAAACTTGCCGGATATTTTGGCGCGCATGAAAGAAGCCAAAGTACAAAACGCTTTGTGCATCTCAGTGGATATGCCTGACTTTCCGAATGTCTTGGCTTTGGCCGAAGCGCATGATCATCTGTTTGCCACGGTTGGCACCCATCCTGATTACGAAGACACTCCAGAGCCCACAGTAGAACAATTGGTTGAATTGGCTCAGCACCCGAAGATCTTGGCCATTGGTGAAACTGGTCTTGATTACTATCGCATGGGCGATAAAACCTATGAAGAGATGGAATGGCAAAGAGAGCGCTTTCGCACGCATATACGCGCTGCTTTGAAGGTCAATAAGCCTTTGATCATTCATACACGCTCTGCCTCTGAGGACACCATCAGGATTCTGAAAGAAGAGGGTGCTAGCAAAGTAGCGGGGGTGATGCATTGTTTTACTGAGAGTTGGGAGGTTGCACAAGCAGCCATGGAGCTTGGGTTTTACATCTCTTTTTCAGGCATTGTGACTTTTAAGAGTGCCAAAGATCTTCAAGAAACGTGCAAACGTGTTCCTTTAGAGAGAATCTTGATTGAAACAGATTCCCCATATTTGGCACCTATCCCGCACAGAGGTAAAACCAATGAACCTGCCTGGGTATCTCATGTTGGTGAATTTGTTGCTGATTTGAAGGGCGTCAGTGTTGAGGAGCTTGCCAAAGCCACCACCCATAACTTCAAAACACTCTTTAAAGCCCCGATTTAAAGCTTTTTTGAAGCCCCTATTAATACTGATTACACTCAACTTAAAGTTAAACCTGAATGTATAAAAATATTGCAACATTATGTTTTATATCGGTAATTTCATTATTTACTGTATCGGCTAATGCTCAAACACCTGGAGCCACATTGCCGCAAGCTCAGCAATACCAAGTGGATGGTTTTTTGCGTGATGTGAAGTTCAATGATGCTAAAGCCGTTAAAAAAGCCTTGGCCAGTGGCATGAGCCCCAATGCCATGGACGACAAAGGCAATTCAGCTTTGACCATTGCGATCACTGAAAAGTCCCTGGATGTCGCCAAATTACTGATTGATACGCCTTCAATTGACCTAGAAAGACCCAATTTAGCTGGTGAAACACCTGTGATGTTAGCTGCATTTACGGGTTCAGAGGTATTGGTCCGCTATTTGGTCGAGAATCGCCAGGTTGAAATCAATAAGCCTGGTTGGTCAGCGCTGCATTACGCAGCCACCAATGGTCATTTAAAGATTGTGGCTTATTTGCTCGATAAGAATGCTTATGTTGATCCAGAAAGCCCAAATCGAACGACCGCATTGATGATGGCTGCTCGTGGGGGTCATATTGAAGTGGTGAAGTTATTGCTTGATCATGATGCTGATTTATCTAAGATGAATAACGTGAAGATGACAGCGATTGATTTTGCTGAACAACATAATCAGACAGAGATAGCTGAGGGGCTTAAATCACGGTGGCTAAAGCTCTATAAGAAGCCATTCAAGTCTCACATAAAGTAATCTGGTAGATTGATCATTTATTCGCATAATCATTATTATGTTAAATAAGATATTTTGGCCTAAGTAAAAGAAGATGAATTTCCAGGAAATCTATCAAAAGGCCCACTATTCAGTCCTACTCCCAATCGTGTCAGGCCAGGATATGGAGATTAACTTTAAGATCGATGAACGCAATCAACAGATAGAAGAACTGTTGACCAAGCATGAAAGCTCAACAGCATGCTTCATCACGGCAAGTAATCCAAACGGGCAGCCAATCGATGAAAAAGAGAATCAATCACGGATGAAGGAGCTAGAAACTCTCATCAAAGAAAAGCAACTACCCTATTACTTTGGTCAAGGCGGGGATCCAAAGGGCACTTGGATAGAAAAGAGCCTGTTAGTGGTTGGGATTGAACTTCCTGAGGCGGATCAATTAGCCCGTCATTTCGAACAAAATGCCATTGTTTGGTTCCAAAGAGGATCAGCACCTACTTTGCGCTGGTATATTTAAATACAATTTTTGAAATATAAGACCTTAAAAAACGAAGAGAGAATGACCATGCAATTACTCCACACAATGCTTCGAGTTGGCGACTTACAGCGATCAATCAAGTTCTACACAGAAGTGATGGGCATGAACTTGTTAAGAACAACAGAGCGCCCTGGCATGGATTATTCATTGGCTTTTGTAGGCTACGAACAAGGCAATATCTCAGGCCAGGCTGAAATAGAACTGACCTATAACCACGGTGTTAGCAATTATGAGATGGGTAGTGCTTATGGCCATATTGCCATTGGTGTGAAAGATATCTATAAAACCTGTGAAGACATCAAAGTGGCTGGTGGCAATGTCACTCGTGAAGCTGGACCTGTCAAAGGTGGTAATACATTGATTGCCTTTGTTCAAGACCCCGATGGCTACAAGATTGAATTGATCCAGCGCTAATCACCAGCTCGTTCGCACTAACAAACAGCGCGCTTGATCTCTTTTTCTTTCTCTTTGCGAGCAAACTCTTCTTCAGGAGTTTCACTAATCAAGTCTGTGACGACTTCTTCCATTCGAATATTGTCTTTAGGGCATATTGGCGCACCCATGCTGGCCCACTTCTTGAGTAAGCTCACCTCATAGCCACACTGCCCGCATTTAGCTTTGGCCTTCTGGGTGTTGTTGGCTCTTGGCGGCGGGAAAACGATGGCTTTGTGAGGGTACTGCCCTAGTCTTTCTGCAATCATCATCAAGCGTACTGTTAACTCTTCAGTGGCATGAGCACTTCTTGCTGGACCTTCAAGACCCACGCAATGCGCGATTTCTTTAAAGTCTTCACCGTGACCACTGTGACAATCATCCACCGCATGACAAAGCTCATGAACCAAGGTATCTAAAACTTCGACAGGATCCTCTAGCTTTGGAGAAACAAAAATCTCATTGACCATGTCACCTGAGCGCTCTTTTGGCCAACACTGACCAAGCGTTGTTCTTGGGCTGCTGGAAGCTGGCCAACCACAAGACACCTTGACTGGTGGAATCGCAAAACCAGCCTTTGAAAAAATCGGCTCTAGGGAATGAACGGCAGATTGCAGCCAAGATTCACGGGTTGTATGAGATTGAGCTATATTCGTGGACATGTTTTTTAAAAAATTACCTATTTATCTGCTTGTATCACTGGCCATCACAGCCTGCGATAGAAATGATTATGTTACTTGGCACTGCAAAAAAGACCCGAGTAATGCAGATGAAAAACCACTCACGATGATTTTAGAAGGCTCATCGATGAAGCTGAATCAACTGAACTACAACTTCTGTGGCAGTTTAGGTCCAATCAGTTATTTTGATCTAAACTGCTCAGGTAAAGCCGAACTATCTGCTATCAGTTTTATTCCTAAAACTGGTGCTTGGACAAGAGAAAATGAAACACTTCAATGCCAAGCGTTATAAATACGGCAGCTAAATGTAAAACCCAATGACAAACTCAAACAATCCCGATTCAAGCCCTGCTGTGCCCTTAGCCATCAATCCAGATAATCTGGACTCTCCTTGCATTGGCATTTGCTCAACCTTGTTTGATGAAGTTTGCCAAGGTTGCGGAAGAACTGCGCTAGAAGTTTGCAACTGGGTTTTCATGACTCCAGAAGAGAAGCAGGCCATTTGGACCCGCATCACTCATGAAGCCACTGCTATGCGCTTTGTTAGAAAAAATTAACTTAGTTATTAACCTTCGATTGATTGGCTCGCCAAGTACTCTTCATAAGAGCCCTCAAAGTCTGCCACCGTTCCATCTGTTCTGATTTCTAAAATTCTTGTTGCCAAACCTGTGATGAATTCACGGTCATGAGAAACAAAGATCACTGTGCCATCATACTTTTCTAATGATGTTTGCAAGCTTTCAATCGATTCCATGTCCATGTGGTTGGTTGGCTCATCCATCGCTAAGATGTTGTGCTTTTGAAGCATGAGCTTGCCCCAGATCATGCGCCCTTTTTCACCACCAGAAATCACACGAACTGACTTACCAATATCATTTCCAGAGAACAGCAAACGGCCCAAAGTACCCCTGATAATTTGATCGTCATCACCTGGCTTACCCCACTGCCCCATCCACTCTAGAAGCGTCATGTCTTCTGGGAAACATTCGCTGGTGTCTTGAGGCATGTAACCCACATCAGCATTCTCAGACCACTTCACCGTGCCTGAATCAACTGCGATACCGCCAAACTTTTCACTCAAAATTGATTTCAATAATGTTGTTTTACCAGCACCGTTTTCACCAATGATGGCCACTTTTTCACCAGGGCGAATCATCAACTTGAAGTTCTTGAAAATATTGCGTTCATACGTTTTGCTCAAAGCATCACACTCAACCACGATGTTGTGTAATTTCTTTTCAAACTCAAAACGAATGAATGGATTCTGTCTTGAAGATGGTTTGATTTCAGCCACTTCAATCTTCTCTAACTGACGTTGGCGAGAAGTCGCTTGACGTGCTTTAGAAGCATTCGCAGAGAATCGGCGCACAAATGCCTGAAGTTCTTCAATCTTTTCTTTGGCCTTGGCATTGTTTGCCAACTGCTGGCTTCTGGCTTGCATCGAAGCCAACATGTATGAATCATAATTACCAGGATAGACAGTCAAAGTACCGAAGTCCATGTCGGCCATGTGTGAACAAACAGCATTCAAAAAGTGACGATCGTGAGAAATGATGATCATCGTGCTGTTTCTGGCGTTCAGAATATCTTCTAACCAATGAATCGAGTGAATGTCCAAGTTGTTGGTTGGCTCATCGAGCAACAACACATCCGGATCAGAAAACAAGGCTTGGGCCAAAAGTACACGTAACTTCCAACCAGGAGCCACTTCACTCATCGGGCCATTGTGTTGCTCAGTCGGAATACCAATACCTAAAAGTAACTCCCCTGCTCTGGCTTCTGCTGTGTAACCACCGTACTCAGCAAACTTAGTTTCTAGTTCTGCAGCACGCATGTAATCTTCATCTGTGGCATCTGGATTGGCATAAAGCGCATCACGCTCAGCTGCTGCATTCCACATGTCTTCATGGCCCATCATCACCACATCCAACACACGCTTATCTTCATAAGCAAATTGATCCTGGCGCAATTTACCCAAACGGATGTTTGGCTCTAAAGAAACGTTACCGGCTGAAGGCTCTAAATCTGAACCGAGGATCTTCATGAATGTGGACTTGCCACAACCATTCGCACCGATCAAACCATAGCGATTACCGCCACCAAATTTGACTGAAATGTTTTCAAATAAGGGCTTCGCCCCGAACTGCATGGTGATATTTGCTGCTGAAAGCACGTTATTAGCCTGTAAAAGTGTGAGAGGACCAAAGTCGTCTATTTTAACCAATCCATGGGGGTAAATCCGAGAATCTACTGCAAACGCTGAATCAGGCGCAATTTGCCTTCAAAATGAAAGCTTCTGATGAGGCCGAGAGGCTGGCATATCGACCTAATGGCAGAGTCAGCTTGTCAGGACAATGTCCGAAGGCCAAGCCAGTCAGTATGGGAGTTTGTTTGCCCAATCGCTGTCTGATCGAGTCAATCGCTGCATTGAGGTCATACCCGCGATCAACATCACTTAAGCGATAGGATGAAACATCACCCATCAACACAGCTTTTTGTTGCCCTAAATAACCAGCATCCATCAGTTGATGGAGCATGCGCTCAATTCTGTAAGGATGTTCATTCACATCTTCGATGAACAGAATGCCACCTTTGACTTGATCTTTGGAAGGAAAGAACTCTGTGCCCAAGAGTGAGGTCAGCATCGTGAGATTGCCACCCCAAAGAACAGCTTTGTCATCAGCGGTAATGCCAATAGATGAAGACATGACTTGCGGACCAACCACTTCAATCTCAATTGAAGACTGTGTCATCGCTTCTTGAAAATGTTTCCAGGTCAGATCAGACACATCACCACAAAAATCATAGCTGAACATCGGACCAGCAAAACTAGGAGCTCCTGTCTTGGTAAACAAGCCTAAATTAAAAGCAGTGAAGTCACTGTGGCCAACAATTTTCAAACCTTGTTTGACTTGCTTAGCAATCCCCTGCCAATCGAGTCGATCTAGCAAGCGACTTAATCCATACCCGCCACGCAAAGACATCACAACATGGTCAGGGGAAAGATTCGACAACTGATTGATTTCATCTAGGCGCTCTTGATCAGTGCCTGCAAATCGTTGAAATTGTCTTTTGCCGCAAGCAAGATTTTTAACCTCAATGCCCTGCTTTTTGAACCAAGCATCACCATTGGCCAAAACCTGAGGGTCTGGCAATGAACCTGAAGGAGCAATAAGGTGAAGTTTCATAAAACGTATTTATCTGTCTAAATTTACTTATTGAATTTTTTTAATCAAGCTTTAGTTCTACGTTCTTTAAAAAAGTCTTTTAATACTTGGGCGCATTCGTTTGCCAACACGCCACCTTCGACCATTGTATGGTGATTTAGCTGGGTATTGTCAAAGAGCTGCATGACGCTGTGCACACAACCTGTTTTAGCATCAGATGCTCCATAAACTAATCGAGACACCCTGGCGTGCATGATGGCACCACAACACATCATGCAAGGCTCTAAGGTAACGTAGAGGGTTGTTTCAGGCAATCTGTAATTACTTAAAGCCGCACCAGCAGCTTTCAAAGTCACAATCTCAGCGTGGGCGCTGGGATCATGATGCCCGATGGGCTGATTATGGCCAGTGGCAATGACCTGCTGGTTTGCCACAAGAACAGCACCTACGGGAACCTCGCCAGCATCGCGAGCAAGATGAGCTTGCATCAGAGCCATCTTCATGAACTCTGCATCTTGCTCATTAGGCATGAACATCTGCCCAGCAATTAGGAGTTTCGTATAGGCGCAAACGACTGAGATTCAAGCGACCGCCAAATTTGTCTTTAAAAATCGGATCTAAAGTGGCAAATGCTTCTTGGGCCAAATTTTCAACGGTTGGGATGGAGTTCAAAACAATGGTTTTATGTCCAGGGATGGTGGCCAAGAAATTAACCAAAGCCTCATCCTCTTTCGCAACTAAAAAGGCATGGTCCCACTGCTGAACAATGGCTTCATTGGTGATTTTTTTGATATCGCCAAAATCCAAAACCATGCCATCATCACCGTGACCTTGATGATTCAACACATTGCCCATCAAAGTGACTTCAATCACATAGCGATGCCCATGAATATGACGGCAATGACCGTCATGATGCGGTATACGATGACCGGCGTCGAACTCTAATTTGCGGGTGATTTCAATTTTCTTATTCATGATCGCGCTTGCCTAGCGAATACCTAACAACTTGTGTGTTTGAGTGCTTAAACGCCATAAGGGGCGTGACTGACAGATTTTAATGGCTAAATCAGTATTGGCTTCTTTATTTGGGCCATCCAGAGCTTGTAAAAAATGATGCTTAAAAGACATCTTTTCAAAACGTGCCAATAATTGAGGCAACTGCCCTGCATGTCCAGCTTGAGGGATGACCAATTTAAGTTCATCGCCTTGCACTTGAACCAATTCTGCGCCATGCTTGGGGCTCACGCAAATCCAATCGATGCCGGCCGGCACTCGGATCGTGCCGTTGGTTTCAATGGCAATCTTAAAACCATGTGCATGAAGAGCTTCGATCAAAACGTCATCTAGTTGCAGCAATGGCTCGCCACCTGTGAAAACAACATACTTGTGATGTGGATCACCCAAACCCCACATTTGATTAATGGCAATTGCTAAGAGCTCAGCAGATTCAAATTTGCCGCCGCCCTCACCATCAGTGCCTACAAAATCTGTGTCACAAAACTGGCAAACCGCTGTAGCGCGATCTTCTTCACGACCAGACCAGAGATTACATCCGCTAAAACGGCAAAATACTGCCGCACGACCAGCGTGAGCACCTTCGCCCTGAAGCGTCAAAAAGATCTCTTTAACACTGTAAGTCATTAAATCCTAAAGGTTTTGCAATATTGCTTATTGTAAAGAATATCTGGGGATCACAGTTGTAAAGCTTTGGTAATAAATTGTCTTGAAACAGTACTTTTTGGAATTGGTTGTTGCAAATCAAACCAGCTTCTGATGTCGGCTTCAAAGCCAACACCATGCATGTAGTTATAAATGGCCTTCTTTAAGCCCTGCCCTAAGGCATCATGATCAGTGCCAGTTGGATCTATGAAGCCAATATCGTTTTTGGCAAAAGTGATCTCTGGCAGTGGAATTAGCTTAATGCCATAGGCCTCAGGATTTTTACCAACCGGTGAATGAACCGTGCAGGTGAATCGATGAAAGAAGCCACTCTGGATGCAGCCGTTTTCAAATAGCTGACGCACATACTCCAATGAATCGATGATCTCTTGAACAGTTTGAGTTGGAAAGCCATACATCAAATAGGCATGAACCAAGATGCCAACATCAGAGAAGCTCTTGGTGACCCTTGCCACCTGTTCAACAGTCACACCTTTTTCCATCAAAGCCAATAAGCGATCAGATGCAACTTCCAAGCCACCTGACATCGCAATACAGCCACTTTCAGCTAATAACTCAGCCAGCTCTGGCGTGAAGGTTTTTTCAAAACGAATATTGCCCCACCAAGAAATCACCACCTTGCGTCGAATCAACTCTTCTGCCAAAGCCTTCAGTATTTTTGGTGGTGCCGCTTCATCCACAAAATGAAAACCTGTTTGTCCTGTTTCAGCGACGATTTGCTCGATGCGATCAACCAGCAATGATGCTGATGCAGTTTCATAGCGGGAGATGTAATCTAGGCTGACATCACAAAAGCTGCATTTTTTCCAATAGCAACCATGGGCGACTGTTAATTTATTCCAACGGCCATCACTCCATAAACGATGCATTGGATTGAGCATGTCTAGCAGGGATAAATAAGATCCTAAAGGTAAGCCATCCCAAGTGGCTGTGCCGACTTCTTCAAAAGGCACATCAGGTTCAGCCCACTGAATGTATTGCACCTGCCCGCTCTCATTACGGATAAAAGTTCTAACCAAACGATTGATGCCACGTTTGCCATTCAAGTGCTCGATCAAAGCCAATAACGGGCGCTCACCAGAATCTAATGTGATGAAATCAACATAATCAAATACTCTAGCTTCAGTTAACTCTCGTAATTCAGTGTTGACGTAGCCACCCCCTAAAGCAATTTTGATCGATGGGTATTTCTCTTTGATCACTTGAGCAATTCTCAATGCTGCATAAACCGATCCAGGGAAAGGTACTGAAAGCAACACCAGATTAGGCGTGTGCTTTTCAATTTGCTCAATGGTCAAAGATCGCAAATGCTCATCCATCAAGGTTGGCTTTGCTTGTAAAGCATTGGCTAATGGATCAAAACTTGGCTGACTACCAGCCAATGATTCAGCGTAACGAACAAATTCAAAGCGATCATCGACGGCATCACGCAAAACATCTGATAAATCATTCAAATAAAGTGTGGCTAAATGTCTTGCTCTATCTTCAGCACCTAAGGCACCAAATGCCCAAGAAAGAGAATCACCTGAGCCATCATCGTCATAAGAGTCCAAGGCTTGAAATCTCGGACCCTCTGGTAAGAATGAACGACTGTTGATGCGATGACTCAAAGTACTGTCACCACCCTGCAAATATTTGATGGTGGGTTCAATACTGCTTTGATAATTTTCAAAATAATCTAAGAAGAAATTAATGGTCGCACTGCGATTTTCTTCAGGAATTGAAAGAGCTGCTTCATGAACTTCAGCCAAACCTTCTTTGGAGAAGAAGCTTAAGACCAAAGACAAAGCCAAGTCATCTTGATGAGCGTCAATACCACGTGAACGTAAAAAACCAGTGATGTACGCCGTAGAAGGATACGGCGTATTTAATTGCGTCATGGGTGGAATGAGACTGAGAACCCTCATACCAAAATCAGGGAAATGATTCCCTGTTATTCCCACTCGATGGTTGCAGGTGGCTTACCGCTGATGTCGTAGACCACACGATTGATGCCACGAACTTCATTGATGATTCGATTTGATACGCGTCCTAATAAATCATGAGGTAAGTGTGCCCAATGAGCAGTCATAAAGTCTTGAGTTTGTACAGCACGCAATGCCACAACATACTCATAAGTTCTTCCATCTCCCATCACTCCAACTGATTTCACTGGCAAGAACACTGCAAAAGCTTGGCTGGTTAAGTCGTACCAAGACTTGCCGCTGGTTTCATCAATGGTTGAGCGCAGCTCTTCAATAAAGATGGCGTCCGCTCTACGCAATAAATCAGCAAAGTCTTTTTTAACTTCGCCCAAAATACGCACACCCAAACCAGGACCTGGGAAAGGATGACGATAGACCATTTCTGGAGGAAGGCCTAATTCAACACCTAAGGCACGAACCTCATCTTTGAATAGTTCACGCAAAGGTTCTAGCAATGAAAGCTTCATGTCATCAGGTAAGCCGCCCACGTTGTGGTGACTCTTAATGGTATGAGCGCCCTTCTTGCCTTTGCCTGCAGACTCAATCACGTCTGGATATATGGTGCCTTGAGCCAACCATTTAGCATTCTTAATCTTGCCTGATTCAACCTGAAAAACCTCAACAAATTCTTTACCGATGATCTTGCGTTTTGCTTCTGGATCAGAAACACCAGCCAACTCGCCCATGAACTGAGCAGTCGCATCCACATGGATCACCTTCACACCCAAGTTCTTGGCAAACATCTCCATGACCATCTTGCCTTCGTTCAAACGAAGCAAACCATGATCAACAAACACGCAGGTCAATTGCTGGCCAATGGCACGATGAATCAAAGCTGCAGCAACACTTGAATCAACGCCACCAGATAAACCTAGAATTACTTCATCACTACCAACCTGTTTGCGAATACTCTCAACAGCTTCAGCGATGTAATCACCCATCACCCAATCAGTACCGCAGGCACAAATCTGATGCACAAAGCGCTCAATGATCGCTGTACCTAAAATGGTGTGAGTTACTTCTGGGTGGAATTGAACGGCATAAAAGTGACGGGTCTCATCAGCCATGCCTGCAATAGGACATGAGCCTGTGGATGCCATCAATTTAAAGCCTGCTGGTAACTCAGTCACAGAGTCACCATGACTCATCCATACTTTCAACATGCCATGACCTTCTGGCGTTGTGAAGTCTTGAATATTTTCTAATAACTTGGTGTGGCCACGGGCACGCACTTCAGCATAACCAAACTCTCGAGACTTACCTAAAGACTCTGCAGTAGCAACCTTGCCGCCCAATTGAGCAGCCATGGTTTGCATGCCATAACAAATCCCTAAGACTGGAACACCAAGATTGAACACGATATCTGGAGCACGAGGTGTATCACCTTCTGTCACAGAATTTGGGCCACCAGACAAAATAATGCCTTTGCAACCCTGCTCTTTGACAAATTTTTCAATGAAGCTTGGATCAACATCATACGGATGGATTTCAGAGTAAACGCGTGAATCACGCACCCGTCTTGCAATCAATTGGGTCACTTGGGACCCAAAGTCCAAAATTAAAATCTTGTCGTGCACAGTAATCCTAAGTGGCTAATTAGTCGATGTGGTAGTTGGGAGCTTCTTTGGTGATTTGCACGTCATGAACGTGAGACTCACGCATACCGGCTGAAGTGATCTCAACGAATCCTGCTTTTTCATGCAATTCAGCAATCGTCTTGCAACCACAGTACCCCATAGAAGAACGAATGCCACCGGTTAACTGATGAACAATCGCTAACACGCTACCTTTATAAGGCACACGACCTTCAATACCTTCAGGAACGAGTTTATCGACGTTGGCACTGTTATCTTCTTGGAAATAACGATCCGCTGCACCATCTTTCATAGCGCCCACAGAACCCATGCCGCGATAGCTCTTATATGAACGACCTTGGTACAAGAAAACCTCACCGGGTGCTTCTTCAGTACCAGCAAACATGCCGCCCATCATTACGCAATGAGCGCCTGCCGCCAAAGCTTTAGAAATATCACCAGAGTAACGAACACCACCGTCAGCGATCAAGGGAACGCCTGTCCCTTTTAAGGCTTCTGAAACATTCACAACCGCAGTGATCTGAGGAACTCCAACACCCGCAACAATACGAGTCGTACAAATTGATCCAGGGCCAATACCTACTTTGACGCCATCAGCACCGTGAGCAACCAATGCTTTAGCTGCTTCACCAGTGGCAATATTGCCGCCAATCACTTGGATTTGAGGGTAGTTCTTTTTAACCCACTTAACACGGTCTAAAACACCCTGACTGTGGCCATGAGCGGTATCAACCACGATCACATCCACACCAGCCTTAGCCAGAAGCTCAATACGCTCATCATTGTCTGGACCAACACCTACAGCGGCACCAGCAATCAATTGACCACGACCATCTTTACTCGCCAATGGATGCTCTTTGGCTTTCAGAATATCTTTGACAGTGACCAAACCACGCAATTCAAAATTATCGTCAACCACCAAGACTCGCTCTAAACGATGTTTGTTCATCAAACGCTTGGCTTCCTCCGGAGGGGAACCTTCTTTGATGGTGACCAAACGATCTTTAGGCGTCATTTTTTCGCTGACTTTAGCGTCCAAGTCTTCTTCGAAGCGCAAGTCACGGTTAGTGATGATGCCAACAACTTTCTTGCCTTGCAAAACCGGGAAACCTGAAAAACCATGTTCTTTAGACAGATGAATCACATCACGAACCGTCATATCGGGTGAAATCGTGATCGGATCTCTTAAAACACCTGACTCGTAACGTTTGACCTTGGCAACTTCACGCGCTTGCTCAGCAGGCGTTAAGTTTTTGTGGATGATGCCAATACCGCCCTCTTGGGCCATCACAATGGCTAAACGGCCCTCTGTGACTGTGTCCATGGCAGCTGATACCAAAGGAATATTGATTGAAATATCGCGTGTCAGTTGAGTACCCAACTGAGTATCACGTGGAAGAACCGCTGAATAAGCGGGAACGAGAAGCACGTCGTCAAATGTGAGTGCTTTTTGGATGAGCCTCATGCAAAACCCCTATGCGCAAAAGCGAATTATAGAGGTTTTATGATTATTTGCCCAAAAAACGGCCTTTTCGGTCAGCAGCTTTGGCTTGTAATTTGGCATCTTGGTTCTGATGAGCCTTTTTTCGCCTTGCTGCCATTGGGTCAATCAACAGCGGACTGTAAAGTTCCAAGCGATCCCCCTCGTAAATAGGACTGTCCCAATCCTTGCGCTTACCAAATACCCCAAAACACCCTTTTCTGGCAATTTCAGGATCTTTTGGAGAGGATGCGATACCTAGCTGAATCAGGGCCTGTCCAACAGTCACGGGCTGATCAGGGGGAAAAGTAACCTGAACCTCCCTTAAGACAGGTTGTCCTGAGCGACTATCGCAAAGCAATAATCCGAGACTCGGCATCAGGGAGCTCCGTAGACTTGATCAGCACGCTTTACAAAGCCATCCACAAAGGTGCCGGCAATAATGCCAAAAACAGGCCCAATGATCTTTTCGAGTAAAAGGCTCTCAAACTCATAATGTAGTTGGAACTC
>Ga0255134_1000160_pt1 | contig 16570 bp, 14 predicted proteins | sample Law_Law_RepC_8d_FD_188550 | JGI IMG/M metagenome (GOLD analysis project Ga0255134, IMG submission 188550) | Freshwater microbial communities from St. Lawrence River, New York, United States - Law_Law_RepC_8d | ecosystem: Environmental > Aquatic > Freshwater > River | place: USA: New York... | reverse complement strand
AGTGGATTCTTTGATATTAGAGGAAATCTAAAATCAAGTCTTACAGATGGTGCTACTAAACTAAAAAGTGGTGGTTTGTTTGGTGGATTAAGCAACCAAGCAGAAGGTTTATTTGGTGATCTTAAATCTAAAATAAAAGGTGCTGTTCCATCTTTAGATTCTGTAAAAACTAAGTTTTCGGAAGCCAAAACTCAAGCGAAAAGTGGATTCTTCGATATTAGAGGAAATCTAAAATCAAGTCTTACGGATGGTGCTACTAAACTAAAAAGTGGTGGTGGTTTGTTTGGTGGATTAAGCAACCAAGCAGAAGGTTTATTTGGCGATCTTAAATCTAAAATAACAAGTGCTGTTCCTTCACTAGACTCGGTTAAAACTAAATTTTCTGATGCGAAAACTCAAGCAAGCACCGGATTCTTCGATATTAGAGGAAATCTAAAGTCAAGTCTTACGGATGGTGCTACTAAACTAAAAAGTGGTGGTGGTTTGTTCGGTGGATTAAGCAACCAAGCAGAAGGTTTATTTGGTGATCTTAAATCTAAAATAACAAGCGCGGTCCCATCCTTAGATTCTGTAAAAACTAAATTTTCTGATGCGAAAACTCAAGTGAAAAGTGGATTCTTTGATATCAGAGGAAATCTAAAATCTAGTTTGACAGAAGGAATTGGAAACAAAATACTAACATCCTTTGATATGGCAGTAGATGATGCAAACTCTTTAACAGACCAAGTTTCTAAGAAGAAAAATGACACTGTAAATTTAGTTAAAGGTTTACTTAACAAAGAAGTAGAAGAGTCTAAAAATAACATTGGTGGTCTTATCAATATTGATAGTCTTAAAGAAAAATTCTCAAATGCTAAAGAAATTCCAAATAGTTCTTTCTTTGATGTTAGAAGTCAAATATCTGGTGAAAAAGGAAAAGACACTAGTTCTCTTAATTTAAGAAAAAATCTGTTGAACAACACAATAGATAAAATATATAATACTTCAAAAACTGGAACATCACCGATAAAAACAAACACGCCACCTCCAACTTCATTCTTTGATTTGAAAAATCAATTAAAAGATTTCTTAGGCGGAACATTAGGTGATAAATTAACAGAGTAATGAAAGAAAGAAAAGTTGAGCAGGGTAAAACCTATGTAGGTGTAGTAGAAGATAATCTAGATCCCAACAAAGAGGGTAGATTAAAGATTAGAATTGTGGATGTTTTTGACGAGGCTAAAACCGAAGATATACCTTGGGCATCACCTTGGAAAGATTTAGCAGGTGGCCAAATAGGAATTCCAGAAAAAGGTAAAGTAGTTATTTGTGTTTTCGAACAAGGTGATTCTTATAAACCAGAATACATCTCGACCGAACACTGGAATATAAATCTTGAAAATAAGTTGAAAGGACTTTCAGATACTGACTATACTTCAATGAAGTCAGTTATTTTTGATCACAAAACTCAGATTTATTCAAATGATAGCGAAGGTCTTAAAATGGACTATAAGTTCAACAATGTGAATATAAAAAGCAATGGTATAAACATAAATCTTAAAGATAATGGAGGACTTGTGAATATAGGAGACTCCACGGCAAATCAACAAGCCATATTAGGAAACCACTTTCTAAGTTGGTTTGATTCATTTATTGACGCTTTAATGAATAATACCGCTTTTTTAGGAAATGCAGGAGCACCGGTTATATCCAATCCAGCATTGATACGAATACTCGGTCAGTATAAAGCTCAGAAAGATTCAACATTTCTATCACACCATGTAAATATTGTAGATAATAATAAAGTTTCAACAGTTAAATTGGATAATAGAGAAGAAATAGCTCAGTCGGGTGATACTTGGAAATCAACTAAAACAGAAAATACACTTACATCAACTTCAACAGAAACTAATAAACCAGTTGAAGGAGAGAAACCACCTTATGATGAAAAACATGTAGAACCGCCTACTGATAAACCGGGAGTTTCACCAACAGTGCAACCACCAACGAAGCCAGTTGAAACACTTCCTGAAAAATCATCACCAGAGTCCAATAAAAAGATTGAGAAGTTAATATGGTTTCTTAAAAATAAAAACTACACAATTTATGAAGTTAATTTTCAACTAAATATCGTAGCATTTCGTTCAAAAAATCAAGTCAAAGACGAAGAAAATAGTAATGTGACAAATTTATTTGATGAAGAAATTTGCGTCTTTTATAAAAACGAGAAAGGAAATTGGGAAATATTTGAATACTCTATCACAACAGTTCCAGGATATGTCGCTGGAAAAAAAGAATTACCTGAAAAGGTAGGGATATTGGTTTTAGGCCAGTATATTGAAAGACTTCGAATAATAAGTTATCTTGGAAACTCTTCTTACCCCGCTTTATCATTTGACCAGTGTTCAATTCATAGAAATGACAAAATTGATAGATATAACTTCTCAGCTCCAATTGAGACTGGAAACTTTGCAATGACAATACACAGATCATCAGATGTTAGTTCTAGTGAGTTTGTTTTTAATTACTCAGAAGGTGCACAAGTTTTCAAAAATTTTAATCAATATGAGCAATTTATGAAAATTTGTCAGAATCAAATAGACAAAGGTGGTAAAAGCACATTCACATACACACTTTGTTCTAAAAAGGATTTCGATGAATACCTTAGTCCAGATGAACAGAGAGAACTTGTAAAAACTATGACATCTACTCAATCAGCATCTTTCAATCCAACAGCATCTGTAACAGTTTCAGCTACACAAAGTTTACCAAGTAATGACTACAAAGAAGAAATGACACTTTTAATAAGAAGAAGATTTGCTTCTGAACCAGGTAAACCGGGTATTAAAAGTTTTATCGATAGATTTACTAAAGATAATTCTAACACATTTGATGTTGATAAAATAATTTCTTTTGGTGAGGGAATTGGTATTAATAATATCGAACAACTATATAAATCTCTTTCTGGTCAACAAAAGTCTGTAATTGGTGATGATGTAATTAAGTATTTAATTTTGAAAAAAGTTTATCCTAAATTAAAAAGAGAACTACAGATTCACATTAACTACTTAATTAAAATAGGAAAACTTAAAAAGGGTGATTATTTTTATTCAGATGGGAAATCCTCAATTGAAAAAGGATTGTTTATTTGGAGAGTTTCTTTTAAGGATACCCGACCTCCAAAAGCACCACTTCCGACAAATCCAACTTTTGCAAATAATTTAGTTTCGGAATCTGGATACAAAGGATTGACAACTACATATACCAACATTATGCTACCAAATGGTCAATTAAATCCAAATAAACCGTCTAAAAATAATAGTTGGGTTATAGAGGATAAAGATCCATCAAGATGGTTTGTTGAAATAAAATTTGTTCCTTTTACTAAATAATCATTTTCTACAATTAATATATAAAAATAAAAGTTTTAAAATGAATAATCCCAAATACTTAGTGAATATAATTTATGTTCCAGCGAGAATTACCGGACAACAGAAAGTCTCAGTAAATGGAGTAACTCAATCTATGCCGGCTTATAGTGCTGATATGTTTGTAGCGTCGATGCCTGAAATTAGAATCGCTGCTTCAGGATCTTCTTACGCAACTGCACTTAGTAATTTGTTATTGATTGCAACTGCTTCTACTACCTATGGTAATGGATTCGATCCTTTAGGTGGATATTAATAAAATTAAGACTTGACTGTATTTTTTATCCACCCATAAGTTTTAACATTAACTTATGAAGATTTGAACCCTTACCCGGTGACTTTAAGTCTGTTGGTTTAAATCCAAATTTAGCCAATTCGGCTTTTAAAGGTTCCCAGTATTTAGGTATTTGATCTGCTTTAATTTCAAAGTGGTGATACTCGGATATACCCCTTCCAAGCACAATACCCTCAGCCGGCTTACTTTTGGCCCAAGAAGCGCCCCACGTTATATCACCTTGACCTTTAACAAAATTATTAATAGTTTTAGTTAATTTAGGATCTACTGCTAAATTCTTATTATCATAAATACTCTTCCAGGTAAATCCTGGTATAGTAAAAAGAACATCTATAGCCAACCCAGCACCGTGTAAAGAAGCACTCGCTCTTAGTGGAGAATTAGGATAAGCAGACTCTTTTAGATTTCTCATTATACCATTGTTTCCAATTTTTGCACCAGGATATCCATTTTTATTTAAATAACTTTGTAAGTCTTTTAATATCAGTTCTAATCTATGACCTGCTAGATTTGTCATAGATGTTCCAGCTTTGTTTGTAAGTTTACTTCCAAGTATTGGTCCGTTACCAACAGGAGACTTATCAACCTCACCAGCAACTGGATTAACTACCTCAGTAGTAGTATTACCTACAAAAACTCCCTGTGATTCATCATCTGATGGCCCAGTAGGCTCATCATCTATTGAGTTTAACTGTATTATAAATTCCTCCTCTTGACCCACAAACGCTTCTTCTAAAAACTCTGGAGCTAAACCAGATATATCATCAGTAGCATCGCTGTATAAAAATCCTTCGACCGGTACATCAGACTCAATATCACCAACCCAAATAGTAAATCGAGGAGCCGGTTCATCTGTTTTGACAATCCAATTTTCTGGAAAAACAGGATTTAATTTTACAAGCTCAACTTGACTTTGAGTAGCAGCAGGTGGAATAACAGAACCGGAACCACCAGTAGCTGGATTTGGAGTAAATACATTTGGATTATCACCAACTTGTTCCCATTTAAATACTTTTCCTGAATCACCAAAGTTTCTCTTTGGTGAGTAATCGTTTATTAAATCTGTTGTAGGAAATGTGTAACTTGGATTTGATAATCTTAAACTATAATTTTTAGCTGATGGGTAAGCAGTTGACAAACTCTTTATCCAATTCTCAATTATATTACTTACAATAAATTCATCTTTAACATCATAACTATATGTAATTGAAACCGGAATCACAGAGTTTGTTATACCACCAGCAAATTCTAAAACATATCTTGGTGTGTATTTATTATCAAATGACCAGAATCTATCAAACTCCTCATTTTCTTCATCAATAGTTGGTTGTTTCAAAGGACTTGGCACTACATAAAAACTTTTAAAAATATAATTAGGAGTATTAACTTCCTTTAGTGTTTCATCTGAATATTCATATCCGGAGATATTTCTGGTAAAAACAGATGGTCCTTTTTCAGGTAATGTCAAGTCTAATAAATTACCAGAAACCGTAAGGATATAATCACCGGTCATTTGTTCAAACCCATTATTTAAAGCGTTGCTTTGTGCATGAGCTAAAGCCGAATCTATTGTATAAGACTGAGATAAAGTAAAACCGTAAAATTCATCTATACTACCAGTTCCTGTTGTTGTTTTATAGTTTAATTCGAAAAAATTAGGTAAATCAACATCTATATCAGATGGTGAAAAACCATCTAAAAATAAAGCAGTATCTATTAAAATTTTTGTAGGATCAGATGCGGTTCCGTTACCATAAACATAATAAGCTTCAAATTCGTATGATATTTCAAGATTTTTTCTCCAAGATATATTTATATAAGCTCCATTATTTAAAAAATAAGGATCCTCTCCATATTTTCTCAATTGTGGAACTTCATCATTCCAGGGATTCTGAACTATTTTAAATAATGAATTTCCTAGTTTAGAACCAATTCTATTTGCTTCTATCTCAGAATTACTAGCAATATACTCTTGTAAAATCTCATCATTGGTTTTATCTTGATATCTTGTGCCTTCATAAATAACTTCCGACCAATAAAGCTGACCACTCAAAGAAACTTTACCTATCGCTATTCTTTGAGCAGTAGATGCAGTTCCTTGTAACAACATCACCCTCAAATCCAATGCTCCTGTATTAGCACCTTCAACTATTTTTCTTACTCTGACTTGTTTTATAGTATCCATAATTAAATTCCTCCTATATTGAAGTTATCATTATTAATCACAACCGAATCTTTTGGATTAGACTTGGCAATTGGTGGAAGAGCTAAACCGGTTTTATTATAGTTAGATCTTGAATTATCCACTCTAGTCTTTTTAGAAGGAACTGAAATAGCTATTAAAGCTTTGTTTGCCTCAGCTGATAAATCATCCTCATCGGTGATTCTATAAGACGCTAAATCTATTATAGAAGGATATTTTATAATTTGACCACGTTTTATATTCAGAGGGTTGTCTATATTATTAATAGTCAACAATACATCTATCTCACCATAATAGTCAACAATACTTATATAATCTAGTTCATAAATACTTCTAAGAATTAAATCAATTCTCATTTCTTCCTCTATAGGAACAACATACTCATTGATTTTAATTGTTCCAACTGAGTTTCTTATTGTAGATTTAAATAAATCAAAAAGAGCACCCTGTTGGTCTAATTTTTTTACCTGCTCATACAATGACTTTATGTTTAGACCCTCGCTAAATGATGACATTTTTATTTATAATTTTTTATCGCATTTTGCTTAGATAACTCCGCAGCTGTTTGTTTTTGAACGTCTTTGCTAGAACCATTAGATGGAGCCTCACCAATCCCAGATACCTCTTTAGTGCTATTCATTAAATACGTTGCAGACGCTCTAACACCACCATCAGCTAAATCAGTATATGTTACTGTTCCAACAAGAGACGCTACAATATTATTTGTTGTTGGTTCTTCTACCGCAGGATCTGATGAATTAGGATTAGAATTGACCGAAGTATTACCAAGTCCTTCTTTTGAAGTAGCATCATTTGTCACAGTGGATGGATTTGTTCCGGGAGTTCCACCACCTGGTGGAATTTCAGTTCCTGGTGGAGTTTCACCTGATTGAGTCGCATAATGATAAGCATTCTGTGAAAGAGCTTCTGATGGATTTAACATTGTTACGTCTTTTACAACATTTACAGTTCTGATATTTCCAGTATTAAACTTAGCCATAATTTCTTGTAAACCCCAAGGTCTGGCATTTTCTAATGTAAAGTCTATTTTAATATTTGCAGGTAAATCATTAAATGCTAATGTCGAACCCATTGTTAACTGAACAGTTGTTGTATACATATCACCTGAACAAAAGATAGGTCTTAGTGGATTTCCAATAGTCACGTGCCAGGGTGTTGATGCCATACCAGTTAAAGCATAAACAACACCTTTAACTGCTTCTTCATATTTATTTATAGTTTTAGAAATAGCAGACCCAATAGTTTCAAAAAATTTAGTAAATGCACTCTCTCCTTCCCTTGCGTCCTTAGCAGCTTTTATCTTTTCGTCCAACTCATTTTGAGCGACAGCTGGATCTTTTGGTGCTTCTGACTCTTCGGCGGGAGTTTGGTCAGGATTATCTGCTTGCCATTTAGCTTTGTACGCCTCTTTTTCTTCAGCCTCTGCTTCAGCTTTAAATTGTTTGAAAAAGTTAAGAACGGTATCTTTCACTTCCTTAACTGCGTCTTTCAATGCAGTCACTACTTTTCTTAGTAATAATTTAGGATTTTTAGCAGCCGCTATAATATCTGTTCCCCATTCACCACGAAGTCCATAGTTATCACTTGGTGATGTTCCAAATCTAAGTGCATTTTGTAAAATATCCATATAAACTATAGTAGGATCAATACCTGATATAAACTTTTGCTCATACTCTACCGTTACTTTAATTTGAACTTTACAATCTAAACCAGAACCTGCTTCGCCTTGAGCAACTGTTTTTCTTCTTTTAGCTTCTTTAATTAAATTTGGATTCCCAGCTGGTAGTCTATCGCCACCCGCATTTTTTTCATAAACTCCAATTTTCGCTAATACAATTCTTGTTAGTGTTTCTGACCATCCAGGTAAAGGAATAGCACTAAACATCTCACCTCCAGCTCCTCCTAAAGGTGACATTTTTAAAATATCTTGTCCAATACCGTTAATGATCTCAGTAAAATCCGCTTGAGCTGGTTCCCATTGTTCACCAAAACTGATATCTAAAAAATCCTCACCAGGTATTCTCCAAGAAATCAAAACTACTGTTGGATTCGATTTAATTCCAAATATGTTGTCTATTTGAGGACCCGCAAATCTTCTACAAACAATTAGCCTATTATTTGGATAAACTCCTAAGTTTTTTAAGTAAGCAAAATCAGATGGTCTAAGAGAAGCCGCACTAGCCGCTGTTTTTTCCACTATGTTTAATATAGAAGTATCATAAACATCGTTATTATGTAAAGTTTTTCTTGTGACACCATTATAAGAATCATCAGTTCCCAATCCAGCATTCTCTTCTTTACCAGTGGTGTTAATATTTCCCCAAGGTTTTATAGCAGCTCCTCCTGAAAATACAGAAAAAGATCCATCTTTTCTACTAAGACCAGCTTTTTTAAGTTTAGCTTTATCAGCTTCACGACCAGAGTTGTAAAGGTTAACATTTAAGTTTCTACTTTTACCTCCGTTAAACGTCGACATACCATCAGCAGTAGGTCCACTTTTGACACCAATTAAACCGAGGGGGGATCCACCTAATACAGGCATAATTTAAAAATAATTTTGAGTTATATATTAAATTAATAGTCTCTTATGATTTGAGAATTTGAAAACTTTGATAAATTTCCTAAGACATCATCCATTACTTCTGGACTTTTTCTAAACTCATTGTAAAATACTAAAACATTGAAATTATTTTCACCTAGAATCTTTTTTAGATTTAATAGTTTTTCGATTGAGAACTCCTGATCGAAATCAGGAATGTAATAAATATCTTTCTTTTTGTCTATTGCTTGCTGTATTTTATTGAAGATAATTATTTTTAGATAAGTCTTATCATTTGTAAAATCGACCTCTTCTTCGTCTATAATCTTTTTAATATCAATTATATACTTATTTTTGACGCGATTGACTTTGATGAACTTGTCAAACTTCTTCCTGGTTTTACAATAGACACAAAAGAATTCCATTCATATTTTTTAATTTATAGAAATATATATAAACTAAAATATCTTTCCCTTCAAATAATAAATAGGTTTGGCATTTTAATATATATCTTTATGAAGAAATACTCTGACAAATTTCTAAACCAATCTTCAAAACTTAAAAACGCAGTCATTGGATTTGAGTTTGAATTTTATATGAAAGACCTCTCTTATTATAAAACTCTTGAACTACTAAACCAAGAACTAAAACCTGTAAAAGTATGGGGTTTCAGACAATATCACTCTAATTTTACACCCGACTCTCAGAACTTTAAAATCGAACCTGACCTTTCAGGTGGATCAAACATGGTTGAGTTAGTTACGGGTCCTATGGATTTCTATGATGCGAAATATTATTTAATTAAAATTATTAATTTTATTCAAACACATGGATATACTAATGAAAAATCATCAATACACTTTAATATATCATTCAAAGATAAAGACCTTAATGACTTAAATCCACTGAAATTGATATTGAATATCGACGAAGATGAGATTTATAGAGCTTATCCCTCAAGAAAAGGTAATATCTATGCTAAAACTGTTAAGAAAATTATACCTTTCAAAGAATATGACTTTTTTAATATTCCAATTATGGTTGTTAAAAATAATATGAGACTACCAGATGACAAATATTTTGGTATCAACTTCTTACATGTAAACTCAGATAAACAACAACAAAGATTAGAATTTAGATACATCGGTGGTCAGGACTATGAAAAAAACTCAGGTCAATTAATTTACTTCTTAGAAAGATTTATAATAGACTCTTATGATTCAATTGACGTTGATTTTGACATGGAAGATGTCAATAAACTTGAAGAATATTTAACAAATAATATTAAATCATATAAAAATCTTTCTAAATATGATAACTTTATAGTAGAATTTCCAACTATTCAAATTCAAATTGACCAGAATTCTCAATATGATGTTGTTTCAACATATTATAGTAAGATTTATAGTAGAATCTTCAATCTTATAGATTCAACTCAGGATTTAAAAGAATGTATGGTAAACTATGTTACGTCATCTCAAACAATAGAGGTTGTCGATGCTTATGTGAAAACAACAACAACAGTAAAAAATTTAGACTTTGTTAATTCTAAAATAGAAGGTATTTTTGAAGATTGTCTTTTCTTAGGATGTGAGATTAATAAAGCACAATGTATAAAATCAAAACTAATACAATCAGATGTTGATGACTCAAAGATACTTAATTGTAGAGTTGACCAAACTACTTTGAATAATTGTTACTTTATGGATGGATATCTTAATGGTGATATGTATGGTGGTGTATTCCGTTCAGGAAAACTTGGTCCTTATGCAACTATGGATTCAGAAGTTAAAATAGTAACAGATAACAATAACTTCTTTGATACTAAATATGAAGATGATACTAAAGGTGATAAGAAAGGAGTTATCACAGGATATGGAAAAATTTTTAATAAGAAATAAATAATATATAACAGATGAATATAAATGATTATAAATTGTTTTTGGAACTTCAGAAGGATGAACCAATTAACGAAGAAGTTGGTTTAAGAAACCTTAAAAAGATTGCTAAAAGTTTAGATACAATCGACCAAGCACTTGTTGGAACTAAAAGATTAGAGATAAATCCATCCTCAAAAGCGAGTATGAGTGATATATCAAATGTTGTAAGTGGAAATAGAAAATGTGAGATTTATTTTCATAAAGACCTAGATGGTGTTACATCAGCTTTAGCTATGAAACAAATTCTTATGAGTCAATATCAAATTGAATGTGTTGATTGTCACACAATTCAATATGGTGGATTAGAATTCGCGGTTCAACAACCAAAACCAGGAAATCTAGCAGTTCTTGTAGATTTTGCACACTCTAAACCAATGTTTACAATTGCAACTGACCACCATCAAGAACAAGTTGGTGCCGAAGATACATCATCAACATATTACAAACATTCAAGATCAAATGTTGAAACAATTTCTGGTGAGATTGCAAAACAAGAAATTTTTCCACAAAGAGATATTGAGTTTATTCAAACAATAGATTCTGCGAACTTTTTGAAATATGATGTTAAACCAGAAGACGTTCAAAACTCAATCTTTAAATTAGATAAATCAATGTCTATCGAAAAGTTAAAATTCACTATGGGTTTTGTTACTAATAGATTATTATTAGCTTATAAAAATAAACCAATTACGGTAAAGTCGAAAGATGGTAAGAGAGACCACATAAATAAAAACATTTTAGAGTGTTTAGTTTTAGATAGTTCTCCAAATCTTTATTCGATGTATAATAATCTAATTCACTATATGAATAGTGCAGTCACTAGTGATAAATTAGGTAGACTAGCAACTCCAGAACAAATTTCTGGAAATCTTGAAGATTACATTCAAACTATGAAATCATATAGAGGTAAGGAATGGGATGATGATTATAAAATACTAAGACAATATGGTGGTGGTTCTATGATAAAACCTGGTTCTTACGACAGATATGTTGTGTTTAAAAATAATCCAGAAACAGAATTCTTTGCTATTACTTGGCCAATGGGGTTAATCCAAGTTTCTTGTAATCCATTTAAAGAAAAAAGATTAACAGATATCAATTTGGGTGAGATTGCTAAAGAAGTTTTGGCAAAATTTGAACCTAAATTATGTAAGTATTTTATATCATTAAAAGCAATTAAAGAAGTGTATGAAACATCACAAGACTGGAAAAATCAACAAAAAATTAAAGGTGAAGAATTTTCAGGAATTGGATTTAAATATTCTGATTTGTCTGCCTTTTATATGGATTGTATCTATCAGAAATCCGATATGAAGGTTGTTAATATTTTAGATAAAGCTTTGGAAATTAGTTTTAGAGCCAATTCAGATACATATGAAGATATTGATGTAATCATTGATTTTAATGGTAAAAAATATCAATTTAAAACGACCGAAATCGATTCTATTAAAGAATTCGTGGAAATATGTGGAAAATTAGGACTAAATGCTGAAAATAAACTAATAACATTTGCAAAAAATAATGCGTATCAAGAAGTCGAAGCATTTGTTAGTGATATTTCAAAAAAACAAATTGAAGGTGCAAAAAATAACATCACAAATCTACTTAAATCAAATGAATTAATGGGTAATGGAATTGTATCAAAAAGAGATAAAATAACAGTATTCGAAGGTCTTTCCGATAATAGATTAAAAGATGCAATGGATGCAAATTATGAAGATTTAACATCAGACCAAAAAAACTATCTAAGTAATTTAAAAATTCCAGTTTGGGAATTAATAATTAGAAATTCAGGAGGACATCCTTCTATTACTAATATCTCTGGTTTAAACTTTTTAGCTTATAATAAAGCAGCTATGGAAGTTGGATATAAAACAGATAAGTATACTGACATAATGAGAATGATTGTTGATGAATTTATTAAATCATTGAAACAAAAAGTTGATTTATCCAGAGAAGGTAAGGCAGTGACTTATGACACAAAAGGTGTTGAATTATTAGGTCAAGATATAAATGAGAATTTTAGTTATCAATTAGTTGACAAAGTTACTGGCCAACCAAAGTCTGTTACAAAAGAAGAGTTTCTTAAAGCGGGTTCCACAACAGGAATGAGAAAGTCAAAGAAAAGCTCAATTGTTATTGATAATACTAATAAAAAATTGATTGCAAAGTTTGAGAATTTTAATAATTCAAAACTGTAATTTCAATTTCTTCTTTTAGTTTTGAATCATTTAATATAACATCTATTTTATTATCTCTCATAATACTTTTATCATATCTTAATGTGATTGTATCAGATGGTGAAAAAAGATCTAAATACACCTCAATTCCATTGATTGATCCCATGTGTCTTAGCAGTTCTTCACTCATCAATGATTCTAAACGAGCAAATTTAAAAGAATCATTTGCTTCTAATATATTGTAAATAGACATTGGAACTATCATAAAATTCTGACCTGTTTTATTTCTTTGCATAACTATTTCTTTAATCAACTTATTTGATTTTAATTTAGACAGTTCAAAACTAGTCTCTGCATAACCCAACCTTTCATCTTTATTTAAATCAATTGTCATTTAATATAGAATTTATTTTATCTTCTCTTAATTTTTGAGTATTAACTACTCTTATTTTATAAACTTCAAAATCACAATCATAAATTGGACTTTTAATAGAATGTTCGTTTGATGAAAACCCTTTAGTAATTGAATAATCCATATTTTGCAAAGACCAAACCATGCTCTGAATAGGTTTATCGACCAAATAAAAATAACAATCATCAACATCATCTTCAATTAACGGTGAATAATATGCAGAGACTTCTCTGTTATATGCCATAAGTTTAAATCTACGAGTAAAGTAATTTGGTAAATAGCTATGACCATCATCTTCGGGTTCCACCAAATGACTACCAAGTTGTAAATTTAAATTAGAATTGGTTGAATAAAAGATTATTTTTGGATCCATTTGTAGACGATCCATCAGTTCATAGATATCTTTAAAGGAATTACGGTGTATTATAATCTCTTTGGATTTATCAAACATATTTTGAATAGAATAATTATAAATTTCTATCATCAATTTTTTAAACAAAGAAGCTGAAAATGAAGAGTGTTTAAATTTCTCAACAACCTTTTTATCAGTAGAATTAATTACATCTCCAGAGTAAATAAAATCAATACTTTGTAAAAAGTCTTCTAGTGTTTTCTTATGTTTGTGAAACTCATTCATTTCTAATTTTATCTTTTTATTTGATAAAGTTTTATATATAGTCTTATGAATTGGATTAAATTATTCGAAGAGTTCGATCAGGAGTTAATTGATTTAACTAATCTACTTAAACAACATGATATACCCTGTGATATATGGGGAACAGGTAAATCCAAAACAATAAATCATTTATTAGATGAATTAAAAAATAATGAGTCTGAATTAAAAATTATATCAAGTAATTTAATTAGATTTATTGAATTTGTCGGAATAAAGATTTTCTACACAGATGAAGAAGGTCAAAAATGGTTCTTAAAAGAAGACCGTCAAGAATTTAAAGATGGTAGAACTAGAAGAAGAAACATACCATCTTCTGTTTCAGAAAAAATGAAAAGTGGAGAAGATCCACTAATATCGGGAATAAGAGGTGTAAGAGAAGAACTTGGTATTAAAATTTATGGTCACCAGTTAAGAAAACACAGAGACCTAAACTATGATGGTGGTTCACTTTCTTATCCAGGACTTGAAACAAAATACAAAGGTCATAAATTTATTTGTGAGTTAGAAAAATCACAATTTAACCCATCGGGATATATTGAAGTTCAGACAGACAAAAAAACTTTTTTTGTTTGGAATAAACTTTAAAAAAATCAAAACAAAAATCAAATATCTCAATATAATAAAAAAATATTTATTATTATGATTGAAAATGGCACAATAGTCAATGTGCATTACACTGGTAAACTAACCGACGGTAGTGTTTTTGACTCATCAGAAGGTAGAGGAGCTCTACGTTTTGAAATCGGCACTGGTCAGATTATTCCAGGATTTGAAACTGCTCTTATTGGTAAAAATGTAGGTGATAAAGTTACTGTAAACATTCATCCAGAAGAAGCATACGGGGAAGTATTACAAGAACTAATTGTTAACGTTCCACTTGAAAGACTTCCAGAAGATTTAGAGATAGGACAAACTTTAGAGGCAACTTTAGAGAATGGAGACTCTTCTAACGTAACGGTAATTAATATCACAGAAGAATACGCTACAATCGATGGCAACCACCCACTAGCTGGACAAGAGTTAGTATTTGATATCGAAGTAGTTTCTTTAGATTAATATTATCTACCTTGACCTTTGTATGATTTTCTATAATTTTTAGAAAACTTACTTCTAGAGTTTTTCTTTTTAGAGTGTATTCCAGGTCTTTTTTTATGAGGTCTCATAACATGAGATCTAACAGTTGTTGTAGTGGTCTTTTTAGCCATATCTTTTCCTTTTTTTGTTTATATATAAAATAAAATTTGAAAAAATATGTCTAAGAACCCACTACTTTTTTTTGCGATACTTTGTTTTAATTTAGTGTTTCTCAGGAAATTAAAACCGATAATAGTTTAACTGGAATAGTTTCAAATTCAATATCATCTCAATTAGGACTTACTTATGTTGGTGAGAACTCTTTTATAAAAAATAAATGGGATATAACATCGGTAACTAATTATACACTTACGTTCTCACCGAATATCTCAGAAAATGAACTACTACAAAGAGTTAGTTTTGATGTAAGAGAAAATAAATGGTCATACTTTACCAATTATCAATATAATTACTCATATGTTAGAAAAATTCAATCAGATAACTTCTTAGGAATAGGCGCTGGTTTTAAAAAAGAATTCACTTATATAAAGAGTTCGATTTCTTACGCGATAATTTTTCACCAGTCTAATTATTTTAATGGTGAAGATGAAAATCTTTTTAGACATTCTCTTAGATTAAAATTTAGTTTAGAAAAAAAGAATTGGGAAATAATTTCAGAATATTATTATCAACCAAATGTTACAAACATCAGAGATAACATAATATATGGAACTGCTAAAATAAGTTTCTTTACAAAGAATAAACTAAATTTCACAGTTGGTGATATCTTCAATTGGAGAAGTCAAAGTGATGTAAAAATAATTCATAATTTGACTATAGGAGTTGGTTATAAGTTTCAAAAGAGTATAAAAACAAAAAGAGAGAATTAAATTCTCTCTCTCTTTTAATAACCAGTATCAGTGGTATGAGTGGCTTCAAAACCACCATATTTTGTCCAAGTTTCATCAACTCGACCAGATTCATGCCAACTATCTTCGTATTTCCAAGCTGAATTTGAAAACTCAGTCCACTCTGGTGACCAAATCTTATCTAATTCAGATTGTGTTTGCTCATCAATCTCTTCATATATTTCCTCTAGTTCATATTGATTCTGGGAGATATAATTAAGAAAATCTTCTTCAGTTTTTCCTTCAAATGGAACTGATAATGTTCTAAATTTTTCGGGATCTAAGTTAGCAGCCTCTGATGATGAACAAGAGGTATATTTTTCACATTTTCTAATTTGATACATAATTTATAATTTAATAATTAACACTCTTCAATTTCAAAGTCATAAGTATCTTCGTCAGTGATTTTATCCCACTCTAAGTCTTGGTTACCCATATAATCAACTTCTTCAAAGAATTTTTGTTCATCTTCTACAAAAAGTGCCGCTTCTTCATCCGTTAATTCCGTTGAATACTTACAAATTGTTGTGTAAGATTCAAACCATACTAATTTTTTTGCCATAATTTAAAATTTAAAAGTTATAAATGATATATTGAAATAAATAAAAAAGTTTTTATGATCTCGGAAATTTCATTGGATATTCACAATAAACTTCACCTTTACTTATTTTATCTAATTTAGATTGAATCAACTTTTTTCTAAGAGGAGAAGCTCTATCAATCCACATATGTCCTTCTAAGTGATCATACTCGTGTTGTAGAATTCTACTTTTTATTCCAGAAAACTCTTTTTCTTGAAGATTCCAATCTTTATCAAAATAAGACATGATTATTTTAGATGGTCTCTTAATTTCTTCTGAAATTCTCGGAAGTGAAAGACAAGCCTCTCTAAATGAGAATTCTTCGCCAAATTCC